>Ga0214542_1000393_pt1 | contig 76976 bp, 47 predicted proteins | sample CNSS1metaG_FD_160096 | JGI IMG/M metagenome (GOLD analysis project Ga0214542, IMG submission 160096) | Root nodule microbial communities from cowpea collected in UCLA plant growth center, Los Angeles, California, USA - CNSS1 | ecosystem: Host-associated > Plants > Roots > Nodule | place: USA...
CTCCACCCATCCCCATCACTTTCCACCTGGTCAACCGGGGCTTACCGCACCCCAACCCCCGCCGCTACCCTCCCTACCACCCAGATCCCCTACAACATACCCACCACCCTACACACCACACATATTCCACCCTACAACCCACAATACCTTCCGACAACCCACATTCCCCCTCACAACATCACCTCCACCTTTCCCACTATGATCAACCACCTCGTTCCACCTCACTTGCTCCCTCCTCACCAGCCCAGACGCCGTCACCCATTCACGGACTTTATCGCCAACACCCCTTTTCCAGCCCAGTGGGAACCTTTCACCCTGGATCGCTATACTGGCGACACCGACCCCGACGAGCACCTTAAAGTCTACATCACCCACGTCGCCTTGTACACATCCCAAGACGCAGTCTTTTGCAAAGCTTTCCCCACCACCCTCAAAGGCCTTGCCCTAGAATGGTTCACAACTCTTCTGCCCTACTCAATCGAAAGTTTCGACGTCCTCTCCCACATGTTTTCCACCCACTTTGCCGGCAGCCGTCCCCATCAAACCACCACCATATCCCTCCTGGGCATTAGACAAGAACCCAACGAATCACTCAGAGCGTTCATCGATCGCTTCAGCAAAGTCGCCCTTCGTACACCACACCTTAACAGGAGATGATTCTCCAGTGCATGACCCTTACCCTACAACCCGGCCCCTTCGCCAACAACGTCTATCTCCACCCACCTGCCTCCATGCACGAACTCAAGTTGTGTGCAGCCGACTATGTCCGCATGGAGGAAATGCAAACACTTCACACTAAATTCTGCAGCGACTACGCAGCCACCACCGCCAACCCCACCCCACAACCTAACCCACGCTCTAATACCCGCCCACGCGAACCCCGCCAACCTCGCTTCACCAGATACGCCCCCCTCACCGTAGCCCGTTCCCGCATCCTCGACGAAGCCTTCCAAGCCGATCTAATCCCTCCACCGCGCAAGACAACCACACCCCCCAACGCCGACATGACCAAATATTGTTGTTACCACCGCAACCATGGCCACACTACAAAAGAATGCAAAGCACTCCAGGATAAAATAGAAGAATTGGTCCGTGCTGACCACTTTCGTCGCTTCATCCGTAGGGACAACCATTCCTCCTCCTCTCGATCCCGTCACCCCCTCGACCTGACCACAGACGTCCACCACATGACTCCCGTCACAACAGCCACCCCGCCCAACCCAACAATCAAGAACCAGAGCCCGCCCGCACCGACATCACCCCTACCAACCCCCCCTTACGAGGCACCATTAACACCATCTCTGGCGGCTTCGCAAGCGAAGGCTCCACCTCTTCTGCCAGAAAAAGACACCTCCGCCATATACAATCCATCAACCACATCACACATTCCCACCACAGACGCCGTATGCCTCCTATCGTATTCACAGATGATGACTTCCACGGCCTCGACCACCATATCGAACAACCCCCCGGTTCAAGCATAGCCCTATCCGACGAGGACCTTGACCCCACAATAGGCCGGGATGTCCGCCTCGAACCAGTTGAGGACACCTCTCCTCTAGAGCTTCCCAATGGTCACTCTATTAACCTAGGCACCGGTTTAAACTCTGACGAGCGTGCCACCATCACCCCTATCCTCATCAACAACACAAATCTTTTCGCCTGGTCGGCCGCCGACCTCCCTGGAGTAGACCCCCAGGTGGCATCCCACAAGCTATCCATATATAAATACGTATCCCAGAAAAAAATGCAAGCTTGGTGAAGAGCGTCGACAAGTAGCCAAGGTCGAAGCCGACAAGTTACTGAGCGTAGGATTTATAGAAGAAGCTCAATACACGACTTGGCTTTCTAACGTTGTCTTGGTGAAGAAAGCCAATGGCAAATGACGGATGTCCGTAGACTACACGGACTTGAACAAGGCTTGTCCTCGCGACGCCTACCCCTTACCCAACATTGACCGACTCGTGGACGGCGCGACAGGAAACAAGGTGCTTAGTTTTTTGGATGCGTATTCAGGGTATAACCAAATCCCCATGGCCGCAGCAGATATGCACAAGACCGCCTTCATCACGGACGATGCCAACTACTTCTATAGGGTCATGCCCTTTGGCCTCAAAAACATTGGGGCAACTTACCAACGGCTAATGGACAAGGTGTTCAGCCACCTAACGGGGCACTGTGTCGAAGTATACGTCGACGACATGGTTGTCAAGTCCCCAAGCCATCACCAACACGCTGAAGACCTGTCAGTAGTGTTCTCCGCGCTGCGCCAATATAACCTTCGCCTAAATCCCGACAAATGCGTATTCGGCGTTGACCGGGGTAAATTTCTTTGTTTTATGTTAACCCAACGCGGCATAGAGGCTAACCCTGAAAAATGCAAGGCTATCATCGAAATGCGCAGCCCCACTACTGTTAAGGAGGTCCAACGTCTCATTGGTCGTCTCACAGCCATCTCTCGTTTCCTACCCAAACTAGTCGAACAAACCCAACCCATAATCCAACTCCTAAAGAAATCCACCCGGTTCACGTGGACTGATGATTGTGAACAAATCTTTCAAAAACTCAAAACAACCCTAACCTCCCTACCTATCCTCCACAAGCCAGACACTAGTCAACCCCTGCTAGTATACATCACGGCCATCGACTATACCGTAAGCGCCGCGCTTGTTCAAGAAATAGAAGGCACACAACATCCAGTGTATTTTGTGAGCAAAACATTGCAAGATCCCGAAACCAGGTATCAAATGGTAGAAAAACTGGCCCTATCTTTGGTCCACACGGCACGTCGCCTCCGCCCATATTTCCAAAACTACACCATAACCGTTAAGACCGACTACCCAATCCAAAAAATATTACAAAAACCAGATCTAGCCGGACGCATGTCATCATAGGCCGTGGAACTGTCAGAATTCAACATCCGCTATGAACCTCACGGCCCCATCAAAGCCCAATGTCTTTTAGACTTCGTTAACGACCTACAACAAACACCCATAGAGGACCAGTGGACATTTCACGTAGATGGTTCCTCAAATCCAAGGGGTGCCGGCGCCGACATCGTCGTAGAAGGGCCCAACGACATCCTCATCGAAAAATCCCTTCATTTTGCCTTCAAAACGTCCAATAACCAAGCCGAATACGAAGCCATCCTCGCCGACCTTTTCCTAGCCCGCGAAGTAGGCGTCAAGAAGTTAACGTGCAAAACCGACTCCAAACTCACTGTAGGTCATCTAAATTACGAATTTCAGATCAAAGACCCCATCCTTCTACAATATTACCATCTGGTCCGTGCAGTCATTCAATCCGCCTTCGAACAAGTCCGCGTCGAACACATCCCAAGAACCGACAACGTCAGGGCCGACATCCTCTCCAAATTGGCCAGCACCAAGCTCAAAAACTGCCACCGATCCTTACTACAGCAAACGCTGTCCACACCTTCCATCACACACACTTGCCAAACCACACCCCAGCTAACAACGTCACCCCCTCCCAAATCCAAAACTGGACCACCCCCTACATTCAATATCTCAAAACCGGCAACCCCCCCTCGACGCAGACAAAACTTGGCTGGCTAAGGCCGCCAGGTACACCATGATAGGCGATGACCTCTACAAACGCAGATATGGCCAACCCCTACTTAAGTGTGTCACGACAGAGCAAGCCCAATATATAATCAAAGAGCTACATGAAGGAATTTGTGGTTATCATTCCGGTGCACGCACCATGGCTACCAGAGTTCTCAGAGCCGGATACTTCTGGCCGACCATAGAAGCAGACTGTCAGGATCATGTCAGGAAATGCAAGCCATGTCAGAAACATGACAACCTTATTCACCAGAAACAGGAACAACTACATCACATACTGTCCCCATGGCCATTCGCAAAATGAGGAATGGACATCCTCGGCCCCTTCTCACCCGGCAAGAGGCAGGTGAAATTCCTAATTCTAGCTGTCGACTATTTCACTAAATGGATCGAAGCCAAGCCGCTAACTACCATCACGACCCAGCAAGTCCAACAGTTTGTGTGGAAGGACATTATATGCAGATATGACGTACCACATATCATCATCACATACAATGACCGACAATTTATTGACAAGGAGTTAGCCAAATTCTACACCGACATAGGCATCTAGCACATCACAAGTTCTGTAGAACATCCACAAACCAATGGACAAGTAGAGGCGGCAAATAAAGTCATCCTCGTAGAGCTGCGCAAGAGATTAGATACCGCCAAAGGCCGATGACCTGAAGACTTAATAGAAGTACTATGGGCTTACAGATGCACGCCCCAAACATCAACAAACGAATCCCCATTCAGCTTAGTCTACGACGCAGACGCCACGATACCAGTAAAAATTGGCAAACCGTCACTACGCCGAGAACTATACGACCCAACCCACAACCACTAAAACATGGCCTTACATCTCGACCTTTTACCCGAACTCAGAGAAAAAGCCCAGATACGCAATTTAGCTGCCAAACAACGAGCTGCCAGGAAATATAATGCAAATCTACATCCACGATCATTCATCATCGGGGACCTAGTATGGAGAATGGCCAACAGTGCTAGAAAGAAGGATGGCAAGTTCTCCGCCAATTGGGACGACCCGTACCGCATACGAGAAGATGCAGGAGGAGGAGCTTATCGCCTATAACAATTATCTGGGGAAGAGATTCACAACACTTGGAATGTATCCCACCTCAAGTTCTACTTCAGTTGAATGTGTATTGTAATCAAACCAATACTTGTAACCCCGGGTGTACTCTTTCCTCACTTGGTCTTTTTTCCCTAAGGAGGGTTTTGGCCAAGGAGGTTTTAACGAGGCACCCCTATTCAATAAATAAAAAGAAGGGTTTCCAACTGTACAACTTTCTATCTGTTTTTTATCTTAATTCGTTTAAGTTCCTCACCCTTACCACAAGTAAGTGGCCTGGGTCGAACACCCTTAATTTGTGATTAATTCGTTTAAGTTCCCCACCCTTACCACAAGTAAGCGGCCTAGGTCGAACACCCTTAACTTGTGCTTAATTTGTTTAAGTTCACCACCCTTACCACAAGTAAGCGGCCTGGGTCAAACACCCTTAACTTGTGCTTAATTCGTTTAAGTTCCCCACCCTTACCACAAGTAAGCGGCCTAGGTCAAACACCCTTAACTTGTGCTTAATTCGTTTAAGTTCTCCACCCTTACCACAAGTAAGCGGCCTGGGTCGAACACCCTTAACTTGTGCTTAATTTGGTTAAGTTCCCCACCCTTACCACAAGTAAGCGGCCTGGGTCGAACACCCTTAACTTGTGATTAATTCGTTTAAGTTTCCCACCCTTACCACAAGTAAGCGGCCTGGGTCGAACACCCTTAACTTGTGATTAATTCGTTTAAGTTCCCCACCCTTACCACAAGTAAGCGGTCTGGGTCGAACACCCTTAACTTGTGCTTAATTCGTTTAAGTTCCCCACCCTTACCACAAGTAAGCGGCCTGGGTCGAACACCCTTAATTTGTGCTTAATTCGTTTAAGTTCCTCACCCTTACCACAAGTAAGCTGCCTAGGTCGAACACCCCTAACATACAATCAATTGAAACACACATACACCACATATCATCAAAACCCAACATACACAACAACATATAGAACCTTAATCACATTTAAACATAAGTGCAAGAATGTACGAAGGTAACATAATGTACCAAATATTACAGACATAGGCTCAAATAATTTTCTCGAATCATTTAAAACCGAGATTCTATTCTGTTGCATCAGGTGCCACCTCTTCGGCATCGCCCGCTTTTTTCTCCCCCTCTATCGCCTTCTCCTCTGCACTGCTCTCATCCTCCTTCACCAACTTTCCGTCAACAACGTCCTTATTCACATCGAACTTTGAATCTGTGACGTCCACATCTTGATGGAAGAAGGCCGCCTGCCGTAATCCCTTCTCAAAACCATTGATGTGCTCCTGAATAATGCTGTTCTTCAGATCATCAAGCTCATCAACAGCTCCATCATACTTATCCTTCAAGTCATCATAATCCTCTTCCAATTCCCCTATCCGTTTATTCAACTTTTCTTCAGAATCCAAGCAACGAACCCTCCATGTTGCCAACCTTTTCCTCTCCACTTCCCAACTTTCCTCAGCCTTCTCTAACGCAGCCTTTTCCTCCTCCAGCTTATCCACCTTCCCCTACAACTCCTCCACTTTTTCCCAACCACCCTCTTTCACTTCCCTTCTATAAAGCGACCCCACACGCCGGCTCAAAACTAAAGCCTTGCTCCCAAATTCCACCATTGTTCTCACAATGTGCTCCGCATCCATGTTGTCAATAGAGTTTACGATGGTATCCGGGAGGGTAATCGAGATATCCTTCCTCATGGATATCTCTGACAACTCGATCAGCCCAGCTTCCGGCCCCTTCTCCCCACTAGTCGACCCCGCCCCGCTAGCCGACCCCGTTCCAAGCAGGGCCGCCCTTACTTTCTTCACATCTTTTCCCTTCCTGGGTCGAGGCGGAAGCTCAACCTTCCTCTTTGTCCCGCCGTGGACGTGCACCTCCACCACCGATTCTTGTAAGTTGGGAACATCAGTCTTCCCAACCGCCTTGGCCTTAGCAGCCATTTCTTTCCTCAATGTCTGAAAAAGCGCCAGATTCTTCTTTCCAGACTACGCCATATGCCCTACAATAACACATCACAACTTGGATCAAAACAACTTAGCATTATTAACACAGCTTAAGTAATAAACAGATACTTTCCATATCTATTATCGGGTGCACCGAATTATAAACCCTAACTAGGTCCTTAGTGGGTAACTTATCGACAAACTTCAACAACATCCCCACCACCTCCTTATCACCAGCCGACAACTCCTCAATTCCCATGTCTTTATACCGGGAAGGATTGCTGGTCCAACTAAAGGGAAACTTGGTACTCCCATCCGCATTCAAAAAGTGAGCTTTGCCTCATTCCTTGACGACGACCTTGAAGTACCCATCCTTGAAATGCTTGAAAGATTGGGAGAAGGCATCCAGTCTGCTGATGCTAGGGCGACTTATCAAGGATAGCCAAGTAGCCGGTCGCCGAGGTCTGGTGTCGTAAAAATACAAGAAAGCGTAAGGAGTGGACTCTAAGTATAAGGACTGGCACAAAATGTGGAAAGCCTGCAAATAGGCCCAACTGTTCGGATGTAGCTGTGTAGGTGCCACATTCAACGCCCGCAATACGCCCATAGTAAAATCGTCTAGCGGCAATCGCACATGAAGTTGAGAGAAGTGGCACATATACATGTAGAAAAACCTTTCGGTAGCCCCCTCCTGTCCATGGCATACCCGGTCGATAGCACTAACCCTCTCCAGAGAAACAATGTCCCCATTGACACCCTTGGAGATAATAGGTGTGCAGTTTAACCAAGAGTTCAGTAGACGGGACCACCTGAACAAAGACGATTGATCACGAACATCAGCAGCCGCCCACCCGTAGCCGCCTTTCACCGGCCAGTTGCTCTCCTCCAACTCTTCGGGGGGATCCTCTCGAACCTCCCTCACAACCTCCATTGGCATCCCACTTGTAACAACCCCAGAACTCATACCCTCGTCATCAAGTCGCCTATCTTTACTCCTCTCCGACTCGGTACTCTCACTACTACTAGACGTAGACATGCTATCACTACTAGACATACCTGGTTTCTTTTTTACGGGAAGATGTCGGTTGATTTTGGGAACTAGTCGGACAGTATGACGCGCACAAGATCTCTGAATTCAGAACTCTCGCAAATGAAACAAGTAACCCTTAACCCATTTTCAAACCCATATTTATAGCCCAGAGCCCCAAATGACGATAACTCTTCCTGCCAAAATAAAACCCCAGACCAATCGACACCATCATTGCGAAAGATACAACTTTTGAAAAACGACGGCGCCAAAATTTCTTGATTGGACCCCTGACACCCTTCACCTACCTTCTGACGGTTACCACTTTTTAGCCTTAACATTGTTCATCACACTTAAAGGCTGGGGGACTGGTGTACCACACCTAACCGGTTCCGCTAGCATACCAACACAACCAACACATATCACCCTTGACCGACAACTCCTATCGGACAAGGCTGGGGGACTGGTGTACCACACCTAGCCTGACTCGACCAAATAAGTAAACAATACATGCACCAAGGCGGCCAAGCATTCAGCCTAGGCCGAGTCAGCCTAACTTATATCGGTTCTAACCTACACACATCGTCAAGATAAGCGGTTGAGGCCGGCTACTCCAGCAAACCCGGTAAGATTAAAGCCCAGGCCGATAACTCCTATAAACTTAGTGAAATAGAAGCCCCCGCGTTCAATAGGTCTTAAGAACCTAGGTTAGGGCCCAGGCCCACTCATAGCCCAAGTTAGAGCCTAAGTCAAGGCCCGGCCCATGAGATAATCAGACATCATTAATGCTCTATAAATACGCGTGAACCTCAGTAATTAAAGGTACGCATTCATTAATCACTAATTTGACTCTTTGAGAGCTTTGACTTACTTGAGCTTCAGAGACTTTTCTGCAGGTAACCCCTCCTGGGTTCAAGCTGACATGTATCAACCGGGGAGAGGCCAACTGAAGAGATAACGAACTACATGATAAGGTGACACTTGTGCCTAACTCATCTTATTTGTTCTCTGCAGGAACATTTTTAAACATTATTTTTAATATTAATATTAATATCAAATGACATGTAACCTTATATTTTATTAATTTTTTCTTGGAAATTCACTCCATTATACTTTCTTTATTATGTTAGTATATTAATTAATTTGACATACTAATTTTTTTTTAATCTGTTTAATTTAATAAAACCAAATCGTTTATGCAAAGTTTTTACTTATTTATTCGCAAACTTATCTCTTAAAAGAAATTTACCTTTAGATTTTTCAAAACATCTTTACAAAAGTAAATTAAAAATATTGTTTTTCATGGATCATTTAGCTCAATAAAATGCAAATAGTTGTTAATAAATTGTCCAAGAATATAATACATACAGTATAAAATAGATACGTATAATTTATAGTATATAATATATATTTTTCAAAAAGATTTGGGAATATTAAAGTTTTTGAATTTGTAAATAAATATATAATAGATGACTTGATTGCATACTTTTATTAATAAATTTACTCTCATTAAATGAGTGCACGTTATCTCATGCATTGATTTTGATACAAACATTGAATGAATATTGAATCTTCCAACACACATTCTTCAACCTCTGCCAGCCAAAAATGTTTTGTATGAACATTTTTGTAAATGTCTTAGACACAACTTTACATCTTCTAATAAATGTCTTTGTGTAGATGCTATATAACCATATCAACACTATCATACCACCAACATCAAATAAATTTAAAAAAGGTATGAATGAAAAACTAAAAGTCTTTTTAATTACCAAAACATCTTATCGCATACAAGACATTGAAAATCTTAACTAATGATGATGATGATAGGTACACAAAGTTATAACTAGAAACTTTTTGTGTGTCATCTAACTTTTATATCTTTAAATAGTCTTATCAACAATTTTTATATTGTTCATCATTTTTTTTTTATTTTTGGAAATCTAATATTTATGTTTTTCTACGTTGTTAAATCAATATTTTATTTAAAATTAAATTTTATTTCTTAATTTTGATTAATTCAGTATATTATTTAAAATAATTATACATAATATATTTTGCTGAAAAAAATATAAATAACAAATAATTTTTTATATTAAAAAAATTAAGATATTATTATTTAATTTTATTAAATAAATTATTTATATTAAATTTAATTATAGTTGTATAATTTTTAAAATTATATATGGGTACAAATAATTATATACAATACATTTTATTAAAAATATATATAGATAACTTAAATATATTTTAATCATAAAATAAATTAAAAAATTATTATTTATTTTTATAAATATAATATTTATTCTAAATTTAACTATACTTAAAATTTAAAATTAATTTATTAAATATATTACAATTTTTAAAATCCATGCATCACGGGTAGATATACTAGTTTTTAATAAATGACATATATATTTTTAGCTTTTAAATAAACATATACTTTCCTTATTTTATTTAAAGTTTAAAAAACAAAATTTTAAAATATTGGAATTAAACAATTTTAAAGGAAAAATCGAAGAATTTAATTATTATATATTAAAATAAAGTGTATTATAAAGATATAAAAAATTGATAAAATAATAATTTATCTTTTTGTTGATAAAAAAGAATATTTCAGAAATTAAAAATCATTCAAACTTTGCTTATGAAAATGCCATAATATTTATACTTTTAGAAGTTTAATTTTGAATTTTGGTAATTTTTATGCAAGTATTAAGTAGTATTTCTAAATATATAAAATATGTAAATAATATTAGTTTTGAAACTAGAAAGTATGAGACTTATTTAGTAGTCCAACTTTTAAGGTTTATATCAATATAATATGTGCCTAGAATTGTTATAAGAACACATACTAAACTATTATTATAATACTTAATGTTCCTTACAACCATTTTTTTATAATCCTTATCATTTTGCATGGGAATTAAAACTAATTCATTTGTTGAGTAGGGTTGACCGCCCAATTATCCTTCCGCATTTTTTTTTCTTTTTCTTTTAATCTTTTTATTTGTTTTTTCGTCAGAGTGAAAGATTAAGAAGACAAAACAACATTCCAAATAATTTGTTCCTGGGATCTGAAAATTGCATTGAAACAAAATTCCAGAGAAAAAACAAAACAAAACTGCAAAATTAAATCTAACACCGAACAAGCAAAACCTCCCAAGAGATCGCAATTCGGAGCCACATTTTCTTTGACGACGCTAAGGTTCTATTTCTTATGTTCTTGTTTTTCTGGATCCACCATTTTTTTTTTATTAATCTCTGTTCACAACAACATTTCCCTTTCTTTATGTTATGTACGAACAACTAATAAGCAACATAACCATCTTAAACGATAATGCCTGAATTTATTAAAGTTAACACACACGTTGGTGCAGGTGGTGAGATAATGATTGATGGAGTCTGAGGAGAACGAACGTGAGAAGGGTCGCGAGGTTTGCGCGAATGGAAATAGCATCAGTGCGGAAGAACTTGAGGCCAAACTTGATGCAGGAAATGTTCAAGAAGCAGAAGCAGCACTGCGTGATGGGTTGTCACTAAGTTCCGAGGTTCATTTTTGTTTGTTAATTGTATATTCATCTTCCAACAACCTGAAACCAATGTTACAATGTCACATTATTCATTACCATAACTAATTACCCGAGATAAATTTGCCCCCTTCACTTACTATTTTGAATTGGTAGGACCTTATGAGACATAAATGTTGGAGTGGTTTTACTTAATGTGTAATACTTCTTTGCTACAAAATAACATTTATAATGGTGAGAGAACATAATTTTTGTCTTTCTATATGGTAAGTATTGATATTATACTAGTAAGTTAGCCTTATACATCTTATCTTATGGATTGTACTTTTTATAAATGTTGTCAAATTTTAAAGCGAAATAGAGCTCTTAAAGGAAAAAAAGAAGAAGTGAAAATTGATGCAATTTGTAACTTTTGACATATTATCCCATCAAATTTCTTACAAATACAAATATACATGTCTCATTTCTTTTTGGGATTGAAATGATGAATCACTTTGAGTTAAATCGATGTAGTCACTTCTTTTTATTTTTATATAGGAAGCAAAGGCTGTTCTTGGAAAATTAGAGTATCAAAGAGGTAACGTGGAAAATGCTTTTCAAGTGATTGATGGAATTGATCTTCAACCAATCATACAACAATTACAAAGTTCCCTTTCGGAAAAAGGACCTGTGAAGAATGCTTTGTTGTTTGAAGCCGTCTACCTAAGAATCAAGTGTCTACAAAAGTTGGATAAATGTACCGGTATTAACCATTATTTCAACTACTGAAAGTTGTTTTCTACTTGTGGTTTGATTTTTCTTTGTAAATGAGGCGAATCCTCCATTCCTTTTACACAACACTATTACTTGTTTAAAAACCAAATTCTAAGGGATATTAATACATTGAAAAACTTGTTTCATGGATTTATACAGAAGCTATTGATGAGTGCAAGAGTGTTCTTGAGGGTGTTGAGAAGACATATGGTCAGGGTACATTTGATACACAAGCCGACAATAAATCACAGGAGATAGCCGGTCGTCTAGTGGAGCTCCTTCCAGAGCTTTGGAAACAGGTTGGTCGCTATGATGAGGCATTGTCTGCTTATAGGAATGCCCTACTTAGCCAATGGAACCTTGACAATGAAATTTGTGCAAGAATTCAGAAGGCACTTGCTGTGTTTTTGTTGTACAGCGAAGTGGAGGCAAGTCCACCTAACAAGACCGATGGATCTTATGTACCCAAAAGCAATCTGGAAGAGGCAGTTCTTCTTTTAATGATTATTTTGAGAAACTTCATCCTTGGTAAGATAAAGTGGGATCCTGCAGTTATGGAACACCTGACTTTCACACTTTCAACATGTGGACAAACCTCTATTTTAACAAAGCAATTTGAAGAGTTGATACCTGGTGTATATCATCGCATTGATCGTTGGACTTTTATAGCTTTGTGTAATTGTGGAGCTGGAGAAAATAAAAGTGCTTTGAATCTGCTTAGGATGTCTTTGCATAAGCATGAACGACCAAATGACCTAATAGCACTATTATTGGCTGCCAAAATTTGTAGTGAGGATCCTCATCTTGGTGCTGAGGGAGTAGGTTATGCACAAAGAGCAATCAATAATGCTCGAGGATTAGATGAGCATTTGAAAGGTGTGGGTCTTAGGATGTTGGGACTTTGCCTAGGAAAACAGGCTAGGGTCTGTTCTTCTGACCATGAGAGGTCTAACCTTCAATCCAAAGCTCTACAATCATTAGAGAAGGCAGTTAGATTGGAGCAAAACAATTCTGATCTCATTTTTGAATTGGCTATTCAATATGCTATGCATCGAAATTTAACTGTTGCTTTATCATGTGCTAAACAATTCTTTGACAAAACTGGTGGCTCTACATTGAAAGGTTGGAGATTGCTTGCTCTAGTTTTGTCTGCACAAAAAAGATTTGCAGAGGCCGAAGTGGTCACTGATGCAGCTGTAGACGAGACTGCAAAATGGGAGCAAGGGCCATTACTCAGACTGAAAGCCAAGTTGAAGATCTCCCAATTAAAACCCATGGATGCTATTGAAATTTATCGGTACCTTCTTGCATTGGTTCAAGCCCAGAAGAAATCACCTGGGCCATCTACACAAGGTTCACAGGTATGATTGTGCAATCTTCTCTTCTTCTGAGGAATATATTATCTTCAAATTTAATTCAATCGATATGTTGTATCAAATAATAGTGATGATGATATGTAGCTTTGATGTGAATATGGTGGATTTTATTAACGATATGATTAAATGACTTCAATGAGTCCCCAGGTGACGGGTTTGCCTTTATATTATCATTGTAATTGGATGACATGTAATGAGGGAATTAGATTTCCTCTAATATTGTTGTTAATTCAAAGCTCTTTGTTAGAGTAATTTTGTTTTACATGTTTAATGAGTTTATGTATCACATGTTAAATGCATTTAGTTTTCATAGATAACATTACTCTCCCTTGGAAATTGTCCCCATTAGCCTAGTGGGAGTCTATATCTAGGTGTTATGCATAACATAAGAAAACCACATTCAATTAATTTCATTCATTATTTCTCTCCCTTTTTCTGTTTTGTTGAGTTAAACATAAGTCTTATCATTCATCATAACTTGTCATGTCATAGTTTTGCGGCAATGTTCCTTAAACATGGGAATATATTGTCAAACTCCAGTTTCTATTAGTGTTTAATGACGGAAAAACATAAAACACTATGCTTATTTACGCTTAAATCAAGGTAAAAAAAACTAAGGAAACAAGAAAACTAGTCCTAAGAAATAAAACTTCAGAGTATTTTAAGATATTCTTCACACATTGTACCATACATAAAAAGGAAGTTTTTATTTAACAAAGGAAATGCATTTTTTTCTATAGATATTTTAATTGCTTAATATGAAACTCTTCAATTATAAAATGTAGATTTCAAGGCTAATCTTACATTTAATTTATTAACTCTTTTGTAGGTTGAGGATGGTAAGATAAACGAACTTGAGGTTTGGCATGGTCTGGCAAATTTGTATGCAAGCCTTTCTCATTGGAAGGATGCCGAAATCTGTTTGCAAAAGGCAAAAGAGTTAAAGGAATTCTCACCAGCAACAACGCATGCTGAAGGCAAGAACAAATTCTTTTGTTGTCAACAATTTACTTTACCACGTTGAACTTGTGCTTTCCCTCATGTTTTAATCAAATTGACATTTCATATTTTTGAATGTGATTGTCCCAGCTATTATGTTCGAAGGTCGTGGAGAACATTTAGAAGCTCTCATTGCTACTTTGAATGCGGTTCTGCTTGAACCAAACTATGTGCCAAGCAAGATCTTGATGGCTTCTTTGATACTGAAAATCAACTTTATTTCTGCTGCGCCTGTTGCTAGATGCCTACTTTGTGATGCACTTAGAATAGAACCCACCAACCGCATGGCTTGGTATTACTTGGGATTAACTCACAAAGCTGATGGTCGAATAACTGATGCTGCTGATTGCTTCCAAGCAGCTTCCTTGCTTGAAGAATCTGATCCCATTGAAACTTTCAGCTCTATGATTTGACTATAGTCCTTGGTTAACTTTCACATATTCGTATAATCTTTTGTTGTCACTTTTGAAAATGTATATTGATTTCCTTCTCCCTTTTTCTTTTTCACTTTAAACTCTTACCACAAGAAACTAGGTTCTAAGAAGAAAAGTTGGCTTATATCCAAGATTAGGAGATAAGATAACAACGAGGTTCGTGAATTGTAAAGAACTTAAAAGGGTTTTATTGTGTTTGATTCCTTTATTGTTTGTAAATGTGAGATGTTTCCTTGAAAGGTAAACTGGATATATTCAATTTTCTTGTTCTTTATCTGCGTATACCATCATTGATAAAATAGTCATTCAGTTGTGTTGTTATGTACGCCTGTGTGAGAAATTGAATGCTATTTAATAGTGTTTTTACCCGTGCAATGCACAAAATTATTTTAAGTACCACAATTATAACTAATTAAGTTAGAATTTTGAGAGATATATTTTATTTGTGACATTGTTGTACATTGTACTATATATATCAAAGTTTATATACACTAAGCTCGTGGTAATTGTTCATAAGTTTTAGAAGAAGTAATGACACAGTAAATTGTAAACTTCATTCATCATTAAGATTGTTCATGCTTCCACTCAGAAGAAGCAGTACAAAAAATGTAGCTATACCATTACATAGGATTGTTCATGCTTCCATTTGAAGAAGTAGTACCCAAAAATTAGACTATCAAAAACTTAATAAAACAGAAACTTAAACAGAGAATGACTCATTAACAAAGATTTCAATATTTCTGGCTTACTTGTTAGCTTCAAAGAGAATAATATTTCCCTTTTGCATGCCATTGTCACCACAGAATTGCCATTGTCATTGAATTCATTAACGCCAAAAAAAAAAAAATAACAGTTTGGTGAAGGAACGAAATTAGGTTGTGAGAGAAAGAGAGAAGAGATGGAAGACTAGGTGGCAGAGTGACAGAGAAGATCCACATCAGATAAAGAGAAAAGAGAGGTAAGTGCCAAATAGGCTTGTTGACTATTTGAAACCACAACTAAAAGAACACTTGGTACTTCAAATTAGGGGCTTGGCGTCAGTCATGTCTATTCTCATTACTATGTTTTGTACATTAGATCATTATCACAAGATATAGTGTATCACGCAAATTGTTTATATATAGAACCTAAGCAACAAAATAATAGATATTGTTAAGATAGTTACACCCAAACATTATTAATTCAGACATAAGATAATGATAATGTGTTAGACGGTATGTTTAGACTTAACATTACCAGACATTGTAGTCTTTATCGGAAAATCATGATTTAGAGTCAATCATTAGAATTCTCCACCCTAACTCCAAATTATGGAAGAACTTTGGGCATCACCTTCCTGTATCATAAAATGAAAAAATAATTTGTTTTAGAATAGTGACAAACCTTTTAAATGAGAGGGGAGGCTCCCAAACATTGTTTTATTTCATTTTTTTTATATATATATTTTCAAAATATATTTATATTTATATTTTATTATTTATATTAATTTAATTAAAAAAAAATCTAAAATTTGAAAACTACGTCTCTCTCCTCATATGTTATTTATTATTCTTCTTTATTTGGTTCTTCTCTATTTTATAGTTCCATCTCTTTCTCACCTCTTAGTTTTATCTCAATTTTCACCCTCAGTATTTTATCATTTTCAAAATCAAACTGTACCAAAGCAAAATTGAAGAGTTAAGAAACATTTTGGATCGAACAATTTCTTCTTTTGAGTAAATTAACTTTTTACCCTTTTTTTTTCTTCAAAACAATATATTTTCCTCTTGTATGTGGCGTTTTTACATTATAAGCAGATTTCTATCTGTTAATGATCATAAAATCATAATTTAATTATTGATTGAATTCTTCTTTGTATAGGTAAAGCTTATATGTTAATGATCATAAAATCATAATTTAATTGTTGATTGAACTCTTATTTGTACAGGTAAAGCTATTTTAGGCTCTGAAGTTGTGCCAGGTGAGAACAATATTAGGAATCCACTCTAAGGTAAGGGAAACTAGCCATTTAAAAGTTGTTGATTTTCTTGAAATATTGAATGTTGGTTTTGAGATTTAGTTTTGAGTATTCATAATTTTATTTTTTCCTAAATAGGTGAGATTTAGTTTGAGTAAAGAAAATGATGAGAGAAAATGAAAACTTTTTTTTTTAGTTAGAAAAAATAATTTTTATATATATAAAATATGATTTGGCCCCCCTAAAATTTTTGTCTTAGTTCCATCATTGCTTTAGACATTGTTTGAATCTTGATATTGATAACGACTTTGTAAACACATCTATAATATTCTCTTTTTAGAGACTATATTCTCAATTCTAACCTTCCCATATTGGACAACATCCCCACGAAGTGTAGTCTAATGTTATGTGTTTAGTTCTCTTATGGTAAATATAATGATTAGATGTATGACACTTTGACTGTCACAATGAATAGTAGGGGTGGCAATGCGGGCCGACCTGACCCGTTTAGGCCTGACCCGCATGGGGCCCGCACAACACGGGCTGGCTCACTGTGCCCCACACACTTTAGGGCTGCAAACACTGGTCCGCCCCGCATATTCCTTGGCCCGCGGTTTTAAAACTTTTTAAAAATTTTAAAAATTATTTTTTTAATTTTTATGATAAAACTTTCAATGTTTAAAAATAGGGAAACTTTAAGAAGTTCACAAAATTAAGTAAAGACTTTGGGGAATTGGATGATAAATTGATAATTAACATTTTCATCATATTCATACTATGACATACACAATGTATTCTTCCAATTTTAGCACATTAAAAAAATAAAAAATACATAATACTTGTCTTTTTCAGTTATACAAGAATTTGAAACGTTAATGCAAGAGTCTATAAAAAAAGTAATTAATATACATAAGTGAAAGTTTTTTTTTTTAATTTTATGCGGGTTGTGGGCTAGTATGCGCGGGTTGCAGGCTTATGTGGGTCGGGCCACTACGGGCCTGTGGGCTCACTATCCTGGCCCGCCCCGCATTTTTTTTGCGGGTCGGCTCAATAGGCCAGACCCTAATTGCCACCTCTAACGAATAGTCATACAATTCTACACAATACACGACTCTCATATCATCATCCCTTTCAACCACAATGTCTCATTCACTCCTTTCGTGAGGACGATATACTCTTTTTAGGTAATAGATAAAACCATCGCTAATTGCAAACAAGCTTTTTAACAAACTACAATTCTAAACAATACGAGCCCAAAAAGTGACTTTTGATATCAACGTGACAGAGTCTACAAGCACAAACCTTTCTATGGCACCTCAATTGTGGGTTGATTGTTTATACACCAAACTATAATGTATTGTTTTATTTAAATATCTCAATACCCATTTCAAATTTCAAAGCCTTCTAGTGAGCATGTTCAAGATCTACCATGAATTTGTTAAAAACACTAAAATCATGCACCAAGTTCGATGAATTATGTGTCACCTCTTACATGATGTTCTCTACCTCGTAATCATATGTAATAGTCTTCAATTTCCCTTTTACCTTCTTTGAATTAGGAGATTAGGTAATTGAAATCTTCATTTGATGTACCCAATTTGTACACACAGGTTTAGATCTGTGCATCCTCAAACTCTCAACCACTTTTTTAATCCATACTAAGATAGACACAATATTTCAATTGTCTGGTCCATTTGTATATCCATTCCTAATGTTTGAACATAAGACAAGTTAAGAGTTTAAAATGTTTCATTTGCAAAATAATGAGAATTTTAAACATCACATCCTAAAACAATATATCATGAAAAGTTAATTATAGGTTATCCAAATGACGTAACATCTTGAAAAAATAATAACTCGTCATTAAAGTTGAAAATCTCTCATGAATATATACTTAACTTTTTTTATAATTATTATTGAGTTATGGATTAATGAATATTTTCACAATAAATCTTTCTTTTATCTTCCTCAAAAGTTTAACAAATAAATCTTGAAAGATCCAACTTAATATTTGAAGAATTTTATTTTATTTTATCTCGAATAATATTTCTCGTAGTGCTCAAATATATATATATATATATATATATATATATATATATATTATGAATTATTTGTATAGTTGTTTAATATAGGAAAACAATTTTCAATCTTAATTTTGCTTTACACTTTTACTTTTTGATTTACAAAAATGTATTAAAACGAATTTATTGTTTTTATTTTCATTTTTAATTTTAATAATTTCTTTGCGATCTCTCTTTTAAGTACAACAAAATATAAAAAAAAACATGGCTGAAAGTAAATATAGAAAATAAAAACGTAAAACATCATTTCGAATTTCAAATTAATAAAATAACAATGTTAGTAGTTTCTTGTTACGAAAACTAGGGTTAGTTATAGAAAAGGGCAAAATACAAACCCTGGGTGCGGCTCCACTCGCTATATATTCTCAAGTCCTAGCGCTCCCAATCCAAACCCTAGCCAGAGCAGCTGCAATCGAATTCATGATAGCTCTGGATCAACATTCCTCGGCAGCAACCATCGAGTGTTTACGCTTCTATCCCATTTCACACCTTATTTGTGCTAAGCCAATCTCTGTTCTTGTTTTTTGAAATATACCGATTATCGTCTTCTTATTGTTCACTTATTGAATCCGTTTTCTTTCCCTTTGAATCGTTGGCTGTTTTTTTTTTTTTTTTTTTTTTTCTTTTTTTTTTCTTTTTTTTTTCCCTTTTTTTCTTTGTTTTTTTTTTTTTTTTTTTTTCATCTGCGGAAATGTTATGGTTGGTGAATAGGGTTTTTTTCATGATGCACCTTGTATCGTAGGCCTCTCCGATAACGTGGAGAGGTCTTTGAGCTATGGTGCGTAAAGTGAGAGCTGATTCGTCAGCAGGCAGCCAGACAACTGCCGTGGTGGATCCACAGATGAACGGCGTTAATGCTGCTTGTCTACTAATTCCACCACACATCTCAATACTTTTACAACCGCTATGTTAATTTAATTTCCCCTTTCCAATGTTATAATTTTTATTCTAGAATTTTTATTTTGTGTAAATTTGAGTTAGGGTCACATTGGATGCTTTTTTTACATGTTTTTTTCTTCAAATTGAATCTTCTTGTGGAACCGATCTGAACTCTGTTTTTTATCTGCAGATTTAGGTTTATCTGGCTTTTAATTTTGTCTGTTTATTTTATTTAAATTAAATTATTATAGGACCTAATGGTATTATAGGAACCAAATATTATGTTATTATATTTTTCTTCGTCCTCTGATTTCAACCGTGTACGTGATTGACTTGAGTTTTCATCTCGTTTATACAGAGTATAAGACCCAGGTCAATAAAGTTGGGTGGCCTCGTCCTTTTCTAAAATTAATTTTACAAATGAAAGGATTAATTTTAAAATACTCTGGAAGGAAATTTTGCTAAAAATGCCTTAAATACGATTTAAATATTTGAATTTATAAGTTAATAAAATTTAAACGAAAATAAAAAATGTATTATGTATAGATCGAATATCTTAATCTGTGAAACAGTCTTCCTATTGCAGAATACACCACATCATTTATGTAGTCTTCCGATTGCAGTATATACGTAATAATTTCTTTAGTCGTAGTTTTTCAGAATATATATAATAAAATACAAAAAATAAGTTAATTTCTTGATTTATCTTATGAAGAGATGGAACTCCCCCAATTTTTTATTTTTGAAAAATATATTATCAATTATGTAAAAAGAATTACCGTTTATCGAATTCGAAAAGATGACCATCGCATTACAAATGCCATTGTAGTCTTTGGATAATCTTTCTTCCTATATGGACATTGCATTGAAAATATTTAATATTTCCTGATTAGGCTGTGGTTTTTTATGAGCATGAGCCATAGTCCCAAGTTAATATTGGGCTGAGGTGGTAAGGGTATAACATCTAATTCATACATATATTACTACACACCATAATAAAATAAATACACCATAATGAATGCAAGAGTGAACAAAAATAATCTATGGAAATATAGTTAATGTTAATTTCATTTCATACCGTAAGTTTGTGATCTACTTATTTTATTAGAAATAACTAATATTGACAAAATATTCATTTTTCATGATCTACTAAGAAAGTTATTTTTAAATTTATAAAGAATCTATTTGTAAATTTCTAAATTTATGAAAGACATTGCAAAGTTTTTCAATTTATCAACGTACTTAATCTATCTCCAAAACAAGTATTTAAATTTATTATGGACTTACTTATTATTTGTTATTATTTGCTAAGTTTTCAAATTTAACTAGTTGCAAAGTTTTTGAATTTATAAAGGATATATATTCAAAATTTTTAAATTTAATATGGAAATGTGGCAAAAGGAAAAAGAATCCATGGACCGACCCCATCGTCTCCACCCCGTAGGAACTACTCAGGTTGGACAGTAAGGGTCGGAGAAGGGCAATCACTCATTCTTAAAAACCAGTAACTGTAAATTTTTAAATTAACTAAGGACCTACTTACAAAATTTTATCAAGGACTTACCTGCAAAGTTTTTTTAAATTTATCAAGGACCTATGTATAAAGTTTTTAAAGTTATAAGGGACTTATTTGCAAATTTTTAACTTTATAAAGGACCTACTTGCAAAGTTTTTAAATTTATCAAGGGCCATCACTTTTTAAATTTAAAACGGATCTACCTACCAATATTTTAAATTTATAAAGAATGTACTTGCAAAATTTTAAATTTATAAGCGACTTACTAGCAAACTTTTTAAATTTAACAGGGACCTACCTACAAATATTTTAAAGTTATCAGGGACCTACCACCAAAGTTTTTAAACTTATAAGAAAAGAAGTTTTTAAATTTATAAGTGACCTACTTGCAAAGTTTTTAAATTTAATTACAACAAGGGACTGGGTCAATTATTCAATCAAATGATATTGAGCATGTTTCGCATCTCTTCTTGAGAAACAAGCGGGCTATTTCTTTGCAAAATTGTGCTTAATTTCATATGTGGCAATTCCGTCAAGATCTCTTCGTTAGTTGGGGGAAGAGTCCGCACGAATCGAATTTTTTGAGGAACATGTCACGAGAGAATTGGATTTGAACATTTTAAATTTATCATAGTAAATCTATCCTGGACGTATATGCAAAGTTTTTAAATTTATCATGGAGCTACTGGAAAAGTTGTAAAGTTTAACCGAGATCTATCTGCAAATATTTTCAATTTAGTAAAACTTTAAGTGCAAAGTTCTTAAATTTATTAAGGACTTAATTTTAAAGTTTTTAAATTTATAATAGACCTACATGCAAAGTTTTTAAATTTATAAGGGACCTACTTGCAAAGTTTTTAAATTTAATAGGGTCTTACCCACAAATATATTAAAATTATTAGGACCAAACTACAAAGTTTTTAAATTTATAAGAGACTTATCCGCAAAGTTTTTAAATTTATCATGGACTTACCTTTAAAGTTTTTAAATTTATTAAAGAATTGTCAATTTTTAAATTTATCAATGGATAGTCAATAAAGTTTTTAAATTTATCATGAACCTACCTGCAAAGTTTTTTAATTTATATTGGACCAACTTGCAAAGTTTTTAAATTTAACAGGGACCTACGTGCAAATATTTTAAATTTATTAGGGATCTACTTGCAAACTTGTTAAATTTATAAAGGACCTACCTACAAAGTGTTTAAATTTATCATGGACTTACTTTCAAAGTTTTTAAATTTAATAGAGAACTGCAAATTTCTAAATTTATAAAGGACCTACATGCAAAGTTTTAAATTTATCATGGACCTACCTACATGGTTTTTAAACTTTTAATAGACCTACTTGCAAAGTTGTTAAATTTATTAGAAACCTGTCTACAAAGTATTTAAATTTGTGAGAGGGACCTAACTAGAAATTTTTAAATTTAATCAGGGACCTACTTGCTAAGTTTTCAAATTTAACAGCGACCTAGTTACAAAGTTTTTGAATTTATCAACTTGCAAAATTTTTAAATTTAACATGGACCTGTTTACAAATATTTTAAATTTATTAGAGACCTACCTGGAAATTTGTTAAATTTATCAGGAACCTATATCCAAAGTTTCTAAATTTCTAAAAGGGACCTAACTGCAAATTTCTAAATTAACCAAGGACCTACTTACAAAGTTTTTAAATTTAACAGGGACCGAGTTGCAAAGTTTTTTAATTTATCAATGAACTACTTGCAAAATTTTTATATTTAATAGGGTCCTACCTAAAAATATTTTAAATTTATCAGGGACTTACCTGCAAAGTTTTTTTAAATTTATCAAAGATCTACTTGCAAAGTTTTTAAATTTGTAAGGGACCTACTTGCAAATTTCTAAATTTATAAATGTCTTACATGCAAAGTTCTTAAATTTATCATGGATCTACTTACATGATTTTTAAACTTTTAATATACCTACCTGTAAAGTTGTTAAATTTACCAGAAACTATCTACAATGTATTTAAATTTGTAAGAGGAACCTAAGTACAAATTTTTAAATTTATCACGGACTTACTTGCTATGTTTTCAACTTTAACAGTGACATAGTTGCAAAGTTTTTGAATTTATCAAGGACGTACTTGCAAAATTTTTAAATTTAACATGAACCTGCCTACAAATGTTTTAAATTTATTAGGAACCTTCCTGCAAAATTTTTAAATTTATTAAGGACCTAAAGTTGTTAAATTTGTCAATAACCTATATGTAAAATTTCTATATTTATAAAAGGACCTACAAATTTTTAAATTAATCAAGTATGTACTTACAATTGAATTTTCAAGAAATAAGGAACAAAGTCAATTTTTTTTAGAAAAAAAAATGAAGAATGATATAAAAGAATGAGTTTACTTGAATTGAAGGTAGATGTTTTTTTTTTGTATTTTGGGTCCCTTTTTACTCGAATTTGTAAAAAAGGGTCCCTCAATTTTTTTTTTGCGAAACTGGGTTAAGTCGCTAGGACGAATGACAACTTTGAGGGTGAAGTCGTCCTCAATGATGACGATTTATTTATTTATTTTTTTAAAAACAAAGTCGTCAGGCAGAAGAACGATTTCTGTTTGGCGCATGGTGAAGTCGTCTTTGCAGATGACGACTTCATTTTGAGTTTTTTTTTAATATAAATGATAATAAATTAAAATAAACATTAATGTATTTTTAAATTGATTAAAAAATAAAATACAATAATTTAGTTACTGGAAAATAATAAAACAGTCATCTATGTCCTCCAGTTCCACATGTTGGTCTTCTTCTGGGTCTGTTGGGACGTCTTGGTGGTTGTTGTTGTTGTGGTTCGTCATCATCATCATCATCATCATCATCTTCATCTTGATGACTTTGGACATTTTACGAAATTTGTGGTGATTGGGAAGGCATTGGCGGATGATAGAATGACATTGATGATGAAGATCCTTGATAATAGGCAGATGATGGTGTCATGGTGGTGGTGCCAAACATATGTGATGGACCAACACCATAACTTGACTGATGTAGAAGAAACCATATGAAGAAGGAACATATTGGAATGAGGTGTTTGATGGGTTGCCAAATTGAGGATGTGAATGTCCAAACATTTGACCCTGACCTATAGGCGACTGTCCGAAAAGGGTTGGGGATGATGTATGAAATCTGGAGAAAAGCCAACATGGCCAGTGTAGGGTTGTGAAGCAGGCTGGGAAGGTTCTTGTGACATATCGTACTGTAAAATAAATAACATGTTAGTGGGACAAGTGACAACATCTCCGTCTATCGGTAGGCCAAGGAGGACGACTACATCCTCTAGTGTCACAGTGGTCTCTCCATGGGGGAAGTGAAATGTGTGAGTTTCTGATCTCCACCTTTCTAATAAAGAACTGATGAGGAAGTGGTTGACATCCATGTCTGGGATATATAAGGTGTGTCCGAATCCAGTCCGTTGAATTAAATTTACGACACGGGGATCAAGTATGTCTTGGTTGTTTAGTATACAAACTCCAGCTCTTCTCGGTCTAAGAACTCGTTCCCGTCCTTCCCATAAGTCGTGAGTAATATGTTCGTGTTGAAGCCGAAGTAGTGACATATCCCGAGGTAGGCGTCCATTTTGTGCCATGCTAAACGTGTTTAGAAATTGTAAATAAAAATTAGAACATAAGTCTGGAAATTAATTGATAACAAAATATTAAAAGATACTTAAACTTTGAAAGTAGAAGCAATGAAAGGTGTGGTGAAGTCTTGAATACTCTCCCACTGCGCGCAACCTCAAAGGATTTTTTGCCAATCCAAGCTGAATGCAAAAGTGATGAATATGCGCAAGTTGAGAGTATTTGAACCAATGGTAGAATTTTCTTCACGTGATTGCACAATGCAGCTGTCCATCAAACTTTAAAAGCTATCTGTGGCGTGTGGTTGAGAGCATTCAAATAAAGCTTTAAAAGATGCCACCATTTTGGACGAATGCATGCAAATTTTTAACTTTGCATGGCATAGGGAGTAGGAGGAATCTCTGAATTTACCCTAATTTTGTGGTGATGCAGCGCAGAGTCAACATGCACAGTCAAAGAAATTAATTGCGCGCGTGATGGTGTCAGGCTAATTAAAGGCGAAGTCGTGATTAACGCGAACGACAACCCAATTAAAGTCGTCAGCGGTGCGGACGATAACCAATTAAAGTCGTCAGGCGGCCTAACGGTTTCGCTTTAATGCCACCAACGTCGTCTTGACATGCACCAGTTTCAGTTGTGTTCAATTAATGAAGAATTAATGAAGTGGCGTGGTTTAATTAATGAAGTCGCGTAGTTTTAAGAGAAAAACGTTGGCATTAAAAGCGGCTTTCAGCGGATATTTATTACAAAATCGTTGGCATTAATAGCGGTTTGTGTCCAATAATAAATGTGCTGGTGGGCAGGAATTAGGAATTAAGGTTCTTAAAATTAATATTTATACTCATTTCAGTAGCGAGACTCCTTCATTTTGTTCGTACCTTCATCAAATTTACACACAAATGGCAGATCAATTGAATCAATATCCAGATATTTTGTTTGGTTTTAGTGAAGATGAGTTGGTTACTAACCAATATATAGTCTATACAACGGATCATAGTGGGTCATCAAGTCACACCTCACTTGAAGCTTCAAATCCAGTGACTGAAAATTCACTATGTATTGGCATGTCTTTTGACACAAAAGAGTCCACAATGTCATGTATCAAGCAATACCATATTGACAATGTTTATAGATTTGCTGTTGTTGAGAGCAAATATGAAAAATTTATATGTCGATGTGTCGATTACAAAAAAGGTTGGTCGTGGCGTTTACGGGCTGCTTATAGCAAGCGGAGTTTGAGTTGGGAAATTAGAAAGATTGACGGATCACACACGTGTTTGTCAACCATGCAACCTGCAGATCATGTCAATCTTGATTCCAACCAAATTGGTTCTATTGTGATGAACTTTGTAAAGGAAAATCCTTCCATACCTATCAAAACTTTGGTAGCTAAAATTAAAAGTCGTTTCAGATATTCAGTTTCATATGACAAAGCCTGGAATGGTAAGCAAAAAGCGCTTGCTAAGGAGTTCAGAGATTGGGAAGTGTCTTACAATGAACTTCCGAGGTGGTATCAAGTTGTACAAGAAAGCAATCCCGACACAATAATTCAATGCACTGGACCTCCTGTACAAGTAAGTGGCCAACCTGACCCTTCTTGCTATATTATAGAACACGTATTTTGGTCTTTTGGACCATGCATCCAAGGGTTTAACTATTGCAAGGCAGTTGTCCAAGTAGATGGCAGATTTCTGAAAGGAAGATATCAAGGGACATTGCTAACCGCACTAGCTCAAGATGGGTCACGTAATATATTCCCTTTGGCCTTCGCAATAGTGGAAGGAGAAACAAAGGAGGCCTTAATATGGTTTTTTCAACTCTTAAGGGAGCACGTTACACCACAATCAAACCTCTGCTTGATAACAGACAGGGGGAAAGGCATATTGGCAGCCCTACAATCTGAAGAAGTACAATGAGAAGCAGATGGACTGCAATCAGTATATTGCATACGTCATATTGCTTCAAATTGCAACAAAAAATTCAAGAATCACGAATTGAAAAACTGGTTAAAGAATATGGGTACTAAAATTTTTCTTTCATTCACCACATTCAATAATTAAACTAACTAATATAATTGCATTTTTACAGCTTACGAGGTGAAACAACCCATATTGGATGCTAAATTGACGGCTTTGAGATCCCATTCACCAGAAGTGACATCTTGGATCGACAGGATACCACTACAAAAATGGACTCAGGCCTACGATGGAGGTAGTAGATTCAGGCACATGATAACAAACCTGTCAGAATGTATGAATTCTGTTTTAAAAAGAGCTCGTTCATTACCAATTTGTGCTATAATTAAGGCAACATTTGAAAGGACCGCAACATGGTTTGTTGAGAGAGGGGTTAAGGTAGACTCCATGTTACGAGCAGGCCACCAATATACAAAGGAAATTAATGCTATCATTAGAAAAAATCAACAACAAGTGGGAATGTGTCAAGTTCGTCGATACTCAAAAGAAAATAATGAATTTCAAGTTCAAGAGATGTTTTCTCCACATGATCACCGCCTACCAATATCTTTTACAGTTAGATTAAATGATTGGTGGTGTGATTGTGGTCATTTTCAAGCTCTTCGACTGCCTTGTCATCACGTAATAACTGTTTGCTCTTTCTCGCATATAGACCTAACCTCATACATCCATCCAGTTTATAGCCTCTAAAACATCAACAAAGCATATGAAATACAATTTCATCCGGTTAGGAATAAAGAATATTGGTCACCATACACCGAACCAAATTTCATTCCAGACCCAAACATGCGCCGTAGGGTAAGGGGAAGACCACCAACTAATAAAATCCATAATTAGATGAATGAACCAAATCCAAATAGACGAAACAAATATTCATATTGTAGAAATGAAGGACATCATAGGGGCAACTGTCCCTATCGTCAATAATTTATTGCTTTATCCTATTTTCTAGTTGATTTTTATTATCTCATTTTTATTGTGTTATTTTTATTATGTCATTTTTATTGTGTTATTTTTATTATGTAATTTTTATAATGTAATTTTTATTATGTAATTTTTATTATGTTATTTTTATTATGTATTTCTATTATTATGTAACGTATTTTTTAAAATTAATTTATTGTACCAATAAGAAAATTAATTCCCAACAAATTAAATGTAATAACGACTCTTAAGAAAATTGTGTAAAATAAATTGATCAAATTTTAAAGGTTAAAAAAAGAAATTTGAAAATTTTTTAAAAATAAAATAAAACTGCAACGTTAAAAAAAAAACAAAAAAATTGAAACCGGTCTTTTGCTTGACGACTTCAGTGCTAAAACTGGCCTCTTGCCTAACAACTTTGATTTTCAAAAAAAAAAAAGAAAAAAAGGAAACCAGCATTGGGGAGGACGACTTCACCTTTAATGTCGTCCTCCCCTAACGGCATGACCCAGATTTACAAAAATTTTTTTCAAAAGACACATATTTTCAAATTCTTGGTCAAACTGACCCAGAATTACCAAAAAGCCAAAAATAGAAGAGTTTTCAAAAACTATTTGTGAATTAACCCTCTTAAACCATTAAGCTTTTTAAATATATAGATATATATATATATATATATATATATATATATAATTTTTAAAAATTTATTATTATTATTTTTATGGGTTCTCACAAAACATATCATCCCGACTAAGGTATGATGGTAATTTTATTTTGAAAAATTAATTTAAAAAAATATTTTGTATGTTTCAAAAATTGTATTTTAGAAATTTTGTTCTGGACATTTTTGTAAATTTTAAAAAATAGAAAATTTCTGAAATATATAATCATAAAGTAAATTTTATAAAATAAAATACTTCCTTTGAAGATCTGAAGAAGGGATGTGTAAAGAAATTTGGTGATATGGAATAAGAGGGTCCGTTACCTAACAAATATTTATAATTAAATACCATTATCATATAATTAGATTTCGTTGTGAAAAAACCTACTTACTCAATATTATATGGGTAGAGCCACAAAGTGTGAACTGTACAAGTTAACAATAACATCAAATATGAAAATAAAAAGATTTCGATATATAGAGAGGACCTAGTCATTTCTAAACAAAATCATAAAAACGAAGCAACCATCAATTCATTATAAAAATATGTGTCCGGTTTCATTTACCATTTTTATTTTATTTGATATCTAGTATTTATATAATTTCTGATTTTGAGGTTAAATGTTTAATATAAAAAATCGTGGTTGGGAGGGTTATAAAGAGCCGTTGAAATTTTTTTTTATTCATGGGAAGGAAGTAAACATTAATTAATACTTGATCCAGTCCCTGTTCAGTTGAAAATAGAGTAGTTGAGGTCGGGAAAGAAAATGATTTAGCAGAAGATGATAGCTATCAAGCAAAATAGGAAATTAAATTCTCAAATAATAGATTGTACTAAAGTTTGATCGGTGCCTAAATTTATATTTATGTTAAAACCATAGTTTCCAACTTTTGATATATATATATATATATATATATATATATATATATATATATATATATATATATATATATATATATTGAATATCTTAACTTGTATTTTGTGATACACCGATACCTACATGGGTTCGATTTTGCCCAAATATGTTTTACAAGCCTGCACTTCAATATATACTAATTGTATCTCATAGTAAACCTCCTTTTACTTTATTACCATTGGCTTTAATTGAACATTTTTTTTTTAACTTATTTCATCAGTTTCTGAAAGCTTTCTAGGAAACATGGAGTGTTCTGAAAATTTCATTTCAAGAGAAATTATATATGTTTTGATGATTTTATTCTGGAAAGCTAATTTTGAAATATATTTTGTCTGTTTCAAAAATTGTATTTTGGAAATTTTGTCTGAATATTTAGTTTTGAAAATTTTGGAGAACTTATTTTAGAAAGTTTCTGAAATATATATCCCGAGAGTTACTTTAGTTAATTTGAAATTTTTGAGCGGTGTATAAAGAAATTTTGGTGGTGCAGGAAGAAAGAATCGCCATTAATTGATACTTGATCCAGCCCATCAGTTGGTCAAAAGTTAAAAATAAAGCGGTTGAGGATTGAAAATAAAATGACCTAGCAAAAGATGATATTTATATTTATATTAAAATCACAGTTCCCAATTTTTTTAATACAAGGAAATTAATTAATTGATAACAAGATCCGTTTAGTTGCAAATGTGAGTAACATCATATATTTATTTGATAAAATTAACTTAAAAGGAAATGACATTTCTTTTAGTTGATTCATTTATTTCATTGTATATTTTTATTCTACTTGCGTTTGGTGGACTTCTGAATGTAACTAGATAAAAAAAATCATTTACCTTTTGTCGGCCGAACTTATCGAATATTTAAAATGAGTTTAACTTTTTAAATTGACACTTGTTTCGGTAGTTAAATAGAAATTTGTAGATTCTCTTTACTACATTAAAATAAAATACATTTGTCTAAAATTTTGCTAGAAAATTTTTCGATACAGGATATCCATAACGTAGGATTCTTTATCTGTACTCTTTTGAGTCGATCGTCAAATAGAATAATAAAACTTAATACTATTGTTAGGTCTTTTAAGAAGGCATGAAAATCCAACTCCTATGATCCACGAGTTAGTTTACAAAAATTTGTATGACTTGAAATGGACATCAAGATAGTGACACAAGAAGTTTAGTAAATTTATGCACAACTCGAAATAAAAGGATCATTGTTGTTAAGTTAAGAAATATGTTAATAGTAATATTATTCTTGCTTTGTATATTGACAACATGTTAATCATAGGGTTTAATGTGATGGAACTTAATATGTTGAAGAAAACAATTGACATAAATCTTTAAGACGAAGGATCTTTGTCCATCCAAACAAATTTTTAGTACGAGAATCTTGAGAAATAAACTAAAAGGTATTTTGAAGTTGTCAAAGGAGATACTAAGAGTCAGAATACTCCTTTAGAAACCTATATACTTGTGTTTGTATTCGCGCCCGCACTATTTACACGGATGGATTTGCAGGTGAGTAACTCATTTGTTTTTGGGTATTTGTAAAGATTTGAAGGCAAGGAAAAGCGTTGATTTTAATTTTTCATGTCCTTGCTTGAATATGAAGTTTTGCATGGAAAGTCAGTTCAACACTATGCGATATGAAAATAACATTGCTTTTTCATGTGTTATTGGCTCAACTATTCCATGGCATGTAGAGGTCAGCGGAGAAACTAAAGTGTGTTGTAGGTGGTTGGATGACAACAATGCTTGATTTTTGTGGTTGACAACGAAATCAATTCTCCTTCCTATTATGTGCTGAATAATTGATCCTCGAGGCTTCTTAATGCTTTGAAATTCTATTATCACTTGCATTTTCTATGATTTTTATGTATGCAGGGTTGTTACTCTTGGTGGTGCGCAAATTCACCTAGCTTCTCTCCTCCATTGAAGAAACTGAAGTTCGAGAAGAAATCAACTAAAATGAAGAAACCTGGATATAAAGCTTTAATAATAATAACAATAAGGGTTAAATATGCTTTTTATCTCTTAACTTTCACTGAAAATTAAAATTAGATCCTTTTCGAGACTTTAGCCAAATTTAGTCCTTCATTTTTATAAATGCGTGGATTTAATCCTTTTAACCAAATTTTGTTAAATTTGTTTGACATTTAAACCGCGTCTCATGATAGAATTTAAGTTGTTTACACTATTTGACACATTTCCACTTCAATCTCATGATAGCATTTGAATTGTTTACACTGTTTGACACATTTTTGCTTCAATGTTAGCTGAGAAACGTGATTGAGACATCAAATAAACTTAATAAAATTTAGTTAAAAGGACGAAATCATGTATTTCCGCTTCAATGTGAGCTAAGAAACGTGTTTGAAACATCAAATAAACTTAATAAAATTTGGTCAAAAGGACGAAATCATGCAGTTATAAAGATTGAGGATTATAAATTAGTCCAAAGTTTTGAAGATGGAGTAATTCTAATTTTCACTTAAAGTTAGGGGACTAAAACCATATTTAATCCTAATAATAATAGTAAGAATAATTTAAAATCAAGGATAAAATGGTAATCTTCTATTTTTTTAATTAAATCCATCACATCACTTACTTTCATAAACTTTCGTATCAAATCCCTTAATTTCTTACCATTTTTCTCTTAATCCAAACAACCTCTCTTTTCCCCTTCAAATTACTCAAATTCACTCATATCCAAATCCATCTTCAGAAACAAACACACCAAGTGTGAAATGGATATTGATATATACAAAGGACACTTGAAGGTTGCATTTGTTTTTGGAAGAAACAATCTTACTTTTCATTAGGTGATATTGTTGTCCGTTGAAGCCAAGTACAAATCTATCTTCAGAAACAAACACACCAAGTGTGAAATGGATATTGATATATACAAAGGACACTTCAAGGTTGCATTTGTTTTTGGAAGAAACAATCTTACTTTTCATTAGGTGATATTGTTGTCCGTTGAAGCCAAGTACGTAACCCTAAACCATAAACTAATGAGATGATATGATTGAAAAACCTTCTTAAAGAATTAGGGAAGGAGCAAGATGATTCTCCATTATTTAGTGACATTCGGAGTGAATGTATCATTTTATTAGAGACCTTATAAGTGATGGAGATTTCCCATTGTTAAAGATTTCAAGATAAGAGAATCTAATCAATATGCTTGCCAAGAATGTCACAACAAAGAAGTTGATGTTTTTTATTATCACAAATGATTTTTGAGGATAATTAATTGATGGTGAAGACACACACTAGATGATGATGTAAACTCCTAGTCAGATAATTGTTATTATTGTGGAGTTTGGTTTTAGACCCACATTGTATATTATTGAATTGTATATTATTTAGGAATATTAATTTTTGTGTTGCTATATAAGTAACATAACATATCGTAAAGCTTTTAAATATCCCAAAATCAAATACTTACTTATGTCCTATCTTAAGTTCTTGTGTCATTTCTTTCTCTCTCATTTATTTTATTGCTTTTTCTCCTAACACACCACTACATTTACTATTAACATTGTCAATGATCAACTAATATAAGTTATGTAAAGGACATCACTTAAAAAATAACATAACTAAGTGAACTTTTTGAAACTATACCAACTTTAACTTTATAAATGAATAAAAAACTTATTTAACCAGTTTAATATAATACACAATTTAGGTAAGTTGACGTAACACAAAATATTAAAAGGAGTTTGTCACAAAAGAAGTTAGAGGATATTGATAGAAACTTATATAACATTATATGTTGTGCTTGTTAGAAATCATAATGAGTATGACTCTTACGATAAATAGAAATGAAACAAAAAATAACAACATATTAGGATTAAAATTCATTACTTTAAAGTTTTGAGTACAAAATACTGTAAAAATTTAAATATAATTTTGTTTCATGACTCATTATCATTAAGTCTCTCTACTAATCTTCTAAAGACCCAACATTTTGTCAACGACTTTTATGTCAGTATACATTATTTAAAAAATAAACTTGACTTTTCTATAATTAAAAAAAATTGATATATACATAGTTTAAAAATAAAAATGCGAAAAAGTTAGTTGATAATAACTTTTATACCACTATACATTATTTAAAAAATAAACTTGACTTTTCTATAATTAAAAAAATATATTAATATACACATAATTTAAAAATAAAAATGTGAAAAAGTTAATTAAAATAATTTAAAAGTCATAAAAAACTTTTCTAATCATACCTTTAATTATTATCATACTTTTTACAAACCCTAGAATATGCCATCTTTAGAAAAAGTACCTCAACGTACGTAGGAATTACCTCTAAAAAAAACAACTTCCCAATAATAAAGTAGCGACATTAGTAGAAAAACAAGCGAAAGATGATACCATTTATGTTATCGTCCAATTATAACTGTTTGAGTTAGTTCGCTTTTATAGGAAAAAGTTTACATTGCTTTTCTTAGACATTTTTAACGATGATCATCCAGTTAAAATCAGAGTTTGACATTTACAGTTTATGTTATTGTTTTCATTGTAAACTTTTATTAAAATGATGTTATAATTACAGTAGAAGAGTTTGTGAAGTCAAAATTAGTTTCAATATTTGAGTTTATTCAGTTTATTATGGGTTCAACTAGGTTAGATCGAAAGAATTTTATTTTTTCAAAGATGGGTTGAATTGAATTTGATTTACTTAATCATTTGATTCAAAGGTCAAAGGTCAAAAGATATGAATCGTGTCGAAGACAACAACACTATTAATTTTTATATTATAATTATTTACTATTTTTAATTATATATGTTCACAATTTGATATTTTTAAATACTACAATGTTGTTCAATAATATTTGAAAATGTTGCTTAATAATGTTTAAATAGTCTGAATATTTAATTTATTTGTTTGTCAAGTTATATATGTTGATAGTTTAATCTAATAATTGGTATTTTTATAATAATATTTCGAGAATCAAGTAAACATCTTGATTCCACTATTAAACAAAATTAATGTAATCAATTCATTTTTATTGTAATACAATAAATATATAAAATAAATTGTAAAAAAAAATATTTATAAATAAGTTAATTTACTCACACATTAACATGTAATGAAAGCCTAACTGGTTTTTTCTTAATTCAACCTGTTATACCAAAACCATCACTTTCACAACTCCTAAGGAGAGAAATGAGAAAAGTATCTCAGAAAATGCATTTAAGTTTAAACTTCTTTTAACTGTACGCAAGATTTTTGTATCTTATTGTGATGTGTTCCGTCAAATATGCAACTTATCGTCATTAAGTTTTGAGCAGAAATTAGAAAAGCTTTGAGAAGGAAGTTCCTTCATTAAAACTCAACTTGCCATTCTAAATTATTACTTTCTCAATATGTGTAAGAAAAATCATCACAAAAATTTCGTAAAAGTTTAAAACTTTACCGATCTAAAACCTCGATTTTCAAAGCAAAGAATTTTTCAACAATTTTGTTCATAGCTTTTATTGTTTGGCATAAATGGGAGTGGGTGATTCGTGACATCGACGTGCTCAACCTTTGACAGTAGTAGCACCAATAATGGAATAACAACAACAAAACAAAACTTATGAATCAATGAAGTCAACCAAGAGAAAGTGCCCTCTTTAATTTTTCGATTTTAGTAACATTTATTAGGTCACCTTAATTCATATCATCTTTTATTTAGCTTTATGTCATTATATCATATTATTTATACATTTTATTTTAATACAAAAATGTTGTTAGATTATTTATTTTTTTCTATTTTAATAAAATTTCTTTTAAGGCGATTTTTTTTATTATAAGTTAAGAATCTTAAATACATTTTATTTAATAAGTTTGCATTGAAAACAGTGTGTTTGGACACTTGAAAGAAGGCTAATAAAGTTGTACACCTACCTGCCTCACCAAACTCCACAAGGAAGACATGTTAGCAATGAAGAAGAATTTTGTCATATTTTATGAAAAAGTATCAAACATGACTTTATTTGTTATATGATTTGGAACTAGGATTTAGTTGGGTTATCTTAGTATTTGTGCAAAAATTAGTTAATAATTAGTTAAAATGTTTTTGGCATTGCACTAAAAAATCATTAATCAGTAACAAATTTTAAAAATTAAAATAATTAGTTATTATATTAATTAAGTTAAATATCACTTTGTAAATTAAACATTATATTAATAGTTAAAATACTTTTTATTATGAAAAAATTATAAGTAATTTGTAAAATAGAATATAAATTATTATAATTTTTTATTTATAATACGAACTATCTTAAATATTAATAAATTTTAGTTTATAAAATTACATAATAACTAATTATTTAATGAATTTTTTATAGATGAATATCACTGAAAAAAAAAAATTGGAAGGTAACTTTAAACAACTAGTATATATCCAACAATGGAAAATGGTGGTTTCGGAGTCTCATCGACCCACCAAAATTTCTTTTAATACTGATGTTGGTGTTAAATTAACGTCAATTTATATTTAGGGTTAAATATGTTTTTTCTTCTTCAAATTTTAGTAAAATTTGAAATTAGTCTTTTTTCAAAATTTTTGACTAATTTAGTCATTTATCTTTAAAAATGCATGAATTTAGTCTTTTTAGCCAAATTTTGTTAAGTTTATATAATGTTTCAAGCATATTTCATGATAATATTTGAATTGTTTAACTCGTTTTTTATTTCAATTATATTTAATTATATTTATGCATATTTTAGTTCCACTTTTGGAGACTACAACTACTTTGCATTAACTACAATTTATGACGGTAGTTATTGATGCATGGTGATGTGTTCTGAGTGCGCGTGCTATAATACTGAGTTTTTTCAACTAATGGAAGTTATATAAAACATCATGGTTGGTATGATTGCTAGCACGAAGCATTACTATGTTTCATGATCTTTAATAATAATAATAAGAATTGTTTGTTTCTTAGTTGTTCATCACTTGTCATTATTTAGAAACCAATTATGGTGTACAACATAGTATGATATTCAACGTGCCATTAAATACATTTTACAAAAATGAGTAAGCATGGACAATATTGGAGAAATTGAGGAGTTGAGTTTTCAGATGCACCAACAATTCTTCTTTTTATCGTCACATGATATTAATGGAAAGAAAGAATAACGAATATCAAACCATTAAGCAAGTGTTGAAAACGTATAATTTAACCTCATCAAAACATTAGTGACATAATTACAATACAATGAAAAACAGTAAAATATGAAACAAAATATAATATAAAAAGCTATGAAAAACATATTTATAGAAAAAAAAAACTGATATGTTCTTGGTCCCTTACCTTTAAATGAAATTTGGAATTAGTCTCTCTTTAAAACTTTTGTCCAGTCTAGTATCTCAATTTTAGAAATACATGGATTTAGTCATTTTAATTAAATTTTGTTAAGTTTATTTGATGTTTCTAACGCATCTCTCAGCTAACATTAAAGTATAAATGTGTTAAAAGATGTAAACAACTATTGTATCACAAAACGTGTTTAAAACGTCAAATAAATTTAATAAAATTTGGTTAAAAGAACTAAATTCGTGTATTTATAAAGTTGAGAGACTAAATTGGATTAAAGTTTCAAAATAGACTAATTCCAAATTTTACTGAAAATTAAATGAAACATATTTTAAAAAAAAAAAGGCTTGAACTATCAAGATCTATTAACCCTAATTAGCCAATTAGAAACCTAGAGAAACTTAATTCCACCGTTAGTGAGACACAATACCTAATATATTTTGTAGAAGACAAAGACTTTCACTATTTATATATCCTGAAGTGTTGTAATTGATTATGTTATGCTTTTATATTAATTTTATAAAATGTTATAGATTATTATGAAAAAAATGTTAGTTTTATAAAATGAAGTAAATTATTATGGAAAAGAAACTCAATATAATTAATTAATTTGTAAGACAATAATTTACAAGAGAAAGAGAACATATAGTTTGCGTATTAGATATGCAATTGATCATTCTCCTTTCAATAGTTTTTTGGAAACACCTAAAACAATGCAACAATTGATTACAACAAATAAAATCTCTACCAAATTAAAACAAACATCTTGATTTTCAAGTCAATATTCATGAAACTCTTACTTTGAGTAATATGAATAAGTAAAAAATTACATTTGTGTATTGTCAAAACAATTTAATAAGTCTCTTGTTTGTATCTATAGCTTAGATAGTTTTGTCTTATGAGAATGTTACAAATTGTTAAAAAATGAGATAAAGTTTGTACTTCTTTTAAAAAAAATTGTAGGAACTTTGTAATTTTGTTAGAAAATTCGCATATTAAATAATAATACTTTTGGTAAATAATCTTAAATGTAAGTCGTGTTTTCACTATAAGAGATTATTTTTTTATTGCGATATTATTTTCAGTAAGGAAGGGAGAAAGATGAACAATTTGATGTGAACATAATCAACTTTGTATGTTGTACAATAAAAATATATAAATAAATAATGTATATATAAATAAAATGGTGAGAAACTTTCCAAAACTTAATATAAATAATATAATAATATATAAATATAATTTAAAAATGTATAAAAATATACATAAAAAATAAAATTAAAAATTTTAGGGGAGTCTGGCTCCCCTATGTCACACATAAGTTCCGCAAATGAGTATTAGTGAGTTGTCAACAATAATATGTGGAGATTGCGGACAATGAGTCAAAGGTGCTAGATAATGAGAATTTATGATAGGGAAGCACACTAGTGTAAAAAAACCTTTTTATATTGTTTGAACAAGGTTTTCTATACCAGTGTTAAGACTTTAGCAAGTGTACCAAGTCGCGCAAGTACTAACTGGTAAGACTGGGATATAGTTTTCCAAGAGACTTGTGTATACTAAATAATTGCGTAATTTATGACTAATTTAAACTAAAGAATAAATTCATAATTTGGGTTTTTGTGTGCAAGAAAGTAAATATTTCATAAACAAGTAAAAATTGAACTTGGATATTTGAAGACTCTAGAAAATGGTAAAGACTAGAAATACAATGGATTGATATTGTTGGGGTTAGACTTCACCTACTTCACTCTCATGTATATAAAACAATAAAACTCTTCTCCATTAATTACTAATGTCAACCCACAAGTCTACTTAAACCATAATCCCTTAGTTGAATGAGCCTAGGTTTCCTTATTAACAACCAATCCCTTGAATCCCTAAATAAGCAAACCCGATTTAGTTCCATTAGGTATCTTGTTCCAATTCTAGGTTTTCAGAGATATTTTCCAATACCTAATGACCCAAATATCATGCAGTGAATGGTTAAAACAAAGCAAGCTTTAAGTAAATAAACAAAGATACTAGCAATCAATGGAAGAAGCATATATATATATATATATATATATATATATATATATGTTCAAATCATCCACAAATACATGAAAGTTTAGTGGCTATATCTAACCCCAACAAAAATGGGTTTAGCTCTCCATTGTCATGGAGAGCCCAAGCTTACAAAATGGAAGTGGAAGAGGGAAGAGATACAAAGAGGAAGAAATGATAGTTCCCACTAGCTCTAAGAGACCTCCAAGTGCTCCAAAACACGTTGCTTGAGCTCCAAAACGCGTTGCTTGAGCTCCAAACTGTTCAAGATGAGTTTCCCCTCGCAAAAAAGAAGAAAAAGGGCCAACTTGCCACATCAGCGAGACTAACGCTTGGCAGAAGCTTCTCACCACTAGGCACTAGCTACAAAACAGTAGTGAAAACTTGCGCGAATCACCCGACGATGTCCAAGTGCCGCCAGGCGGTGACTACATCTTACGCCTGGTGCCTGCTTTGTGTCGCCTGGCGCTGACTGTCTCTTGTGCCTGACGCTGGCTTTGTGTCGCCAAGTAGCTCCTGTTGACATTTTTCATCTTCTCCTTGCTATTCTGGGTCACTCAGTTGTCTGGACTTTTGGAACAAAGCTTCCAATCTATAAATAGACACACAAATGGGGATTAGTGGTATATTTAGATCAATGTAACCCAAAATGTATTTATTTACAAAAGTAAGGTAAAATTGAGGATTAAGTAGGTTAAAAGCTTTAGAAGAGATGATTTTGCTAATAAAATGTAGCTTGGATAATGGTAAAAATTAACATTATCAGCCAGCGTTATAGAAAGTTTTCACTTTGCTATATTGATTCCAAAACTAGTATAAAGAATGTTACTTTCTATATTGATTCTATCCATAACTGGTATAAAAAAAATCCTAAGATAATCCATTAGCTCACTTCTCACCTCCATGCTCAGAGTAATCCACGAAAAGCAATCTATTTGACAGTTGAGAAGAGGAAGAATAAGCAACATCACCATTATAACAATATTCATATTTCTATTTAAGCTTTTAAAAAGACTCACCTGATTTTGCATACACATGGATGAAAACTAAAACTCATTTACACAAAGTAAAGGAAAGAAAAAAATAAAATCAAATAATAAAGTTGAATGAAATAGTAGAACTTGAGGAGACAATAGGAAGAGGGGGTAGGTCCAATCTAGTTCAAAACCTTTCTTCTTCTTCAAACACCAAAGAGGGAAAGGTCTTCTTCTTCACGTGAGAGGCTCCTGAATTGGTACAAGGCCTTGTTGGGATCGTCACATCTCCCATCCTCGACCTTTGTCTTTCCCTTTATGAAACGACTTTCAATGTAGAAACCATCGCCCCTCATAGCTAATGCCACCCACAATAGTGTCATCGTCGGTCCTTGTCACCGATGGTGCTACCATTCACAAACCTCTTATGCTCCACCGCAACTATCATTCACGAGAAAAATTGCAAACCATTGATGAATCACGATCCACCTCCGGTTCTTACTCTCTCCAGCCATCACCCACTACCAATACCTTTATTGTTTCACAATGCTTCCCTGTTGGTTTTTTCTGTTCCAATTTGTATCTTCATCGTTGGTTATTTTGGTTGCAACTAGAGAAGGTATTGAGTGGGGAGAGAATAGAGATGGCTGTGAAAAGGTTGATGGAAAAGGAGATAAAGGTGGAGAGATTAGGAAGAAGACGAAGGAAATGGAGGAAAAAACTTGGAGAGTTGTGCAAGAAGGAGAAGTTTGGATATAAGGATTAAGGTTATAAAGAATGGTGAAATTGGGAAGTTATAAAAACCACTTTTTATATCAATTATACCTAAAATCGATATAAAAAGTTTTTAATTATTTATAGAATTGCCAATGTGTTACTTTCTATACTGATTATTAGTCCAACCGGTATAAAAAATCTCAAATTATTTGCAAAATTATCACCACCTCCCTTTTTATTCTTGATGGATTATAACTGGTGTATATATATATATATATATATATATATATATATATATATATATATTATAAAAAATCACTAATGACATTATCATCACTAATTAAAAAGTGATTCAAGTAGATTGTCTGACAATATGTATCATATTTTTATTTTATAGCAAGAAATAAAAAGAAGAAAGAACGATATTGAAGCTTTATTATACACTCAATTAGAAAGTTTAGACTTCCTTAATATCCTTTTTTTTTTCATAACAAGTTATCTCTTAGACTTTTTACTTTCTATTATAAATATAACATTTGACATCTTAACCAACTAGATGTAAATAATAACATTTTATATTGGGAATTTTATGAATAATTATATATGCAAATCCCTCCTAGCATTCATGTAAATCTTACTAAGCGTCTGTTCGTTTGAAAGGTTCCTACTGTTCACGTGTATTAGAGAAGATGGATTTACAAATATTTCGTGTTCTCATTTAACGATTCAAACAGAAAAGCGAAGACTGATTTGCGGGTTTTTTCTAAAAACTCATCCCCTCAATTTTGCAGAGATTTGAGATAATATACAAACATTTACTTTTCTACCCCTTCACATATATTTCATCTTTGCTATCTGATAATAGAAACTTGTTCGCAATCTTATTTCACCTCATCTTCAATCTTACTCCACTGTTTGAATCTGATTTGATAGAAATTGTTAATGGGGTGGTGGTATTTATGCAAAAAATCAACTCTTGTATGAGACTCAAGAATTGGTGATTGCTACCAGTAAAAGGTTAAGGAGAGGGAATGTGAAAGTGTGAGTAAATATACTTTTGTGGGCACCGGTTACGTAACCGGTGCGTAGAAGAGCTTAACACCAGTTATGACACCGGTGTATATGTGTTGTTTTTTTTATTTTTTTTTATTTTTTTAAACTTTTTTTAAAAGTTTAATTCTATAATTTTTTTTTACATTCATAAAAATTTATTTATTATTTAATTTAAAATTTCATATAATTTTAATATATTTTTACTTTGTATTAATTAATTATAATTATTTTTATAACATCAAATTACAAAATCATTCTCTTTTTTCATCAAGGGTATTTTGGTAACTTTCTAATTATATATGTTTTTATAATTTATTTTATTTATCACATCAATAAAATTTTTCACTAACTTTCATAAAACTTATCTCCAAATCCACTCACTTTACCTTCTAAATCCACTAAAAAAAACACATAAATTCATCCACCCAAATCAACACAAATTCATCTTCACACTCTCTCCCATATCCACACCCCCAAAGGAACACACCCTAAATGGGTTTGTAAACCGAACAATTTCATATAAACAAGCACCTAAATTAAGATATTGAAAGTTTTATGTTTTTCTTATTTCACAAGGATATATATGTTTATCCAAAAAAAAAAAATACAAACTAAAATACCACGATTTATTTAATATATATTGATGATAATTATCCTTGTTAAAAACAACTAAACTTAAATCAATTCTAATCCGATAATCTTAATAAGATATTTAGATTTAAAAATCTTATAGATTTAACATATTTTCTCATTCTAGAAACAGCTAGTAACAAGTCTGGAATTCATTTGTAAAAAATAAAATAAAATTCCATAGATAAATCATCTAGCTGCCATATGGATGCCCTGTACAAAGCAAAAATAATGTAAACATTTTATTAATAAAGAATAATCAGAAAGTACAAACAAAAGAAAAGAAACAAATCGGACAACAACACAACACAAAAATAATTAAATCTTTTGAGTTATTCTATTTATTCTTGTGATAATACATAAGTTATTGAACAAGCATTTACCAAAATTTTAATTTGAATAATATAAAAAAAAAACTCAAAATTTCATTGAGCCATATTTGTTCCTAATTGCATATCACATCTGTTCACATGTGTGTTCCCACAATTTGTTTGAAGTAGCTTGACAACTATTTATTATTATTATTACTATTCAACATTTTCATTAATTTTTCTTCTACATTTTATTAAGCCCTGCAAATAATACGCCGTAATTTTCGATAACTCATCGTGCAACTTTTCTACACATTCCTGGTCTTGTCAAGATTTGACGACATTAACACCGTTACATTATTTATTTTTATTCTTTAACTAAAGGATTTTTATTTGACAGTGTCTTAATTTTTAAATTCAGGATTCTAATAATAAAATTACTAGATATATATTAATTTTATATTCTTTTGGAGGTATATGTGGGACAGTGGAGCATCTAATAAAAAAGAAAAACAAAAACGAGGGATAAGGTGCAGATTAAATGTTGAACGTGGCAAACTCTGTTTAGGTGATAAAAAAAAGTATAGCAAGTGGCAGGGTCCCTTTGTTTGAGCAAAAGTCACAACTCAGGTTACCGAATTTCTAGGGTTTATAACATATTCACGTCATTGTTTCTGACAAGAGTTCCAAAAAAGAAAATTAAAAGCTGGCGTCACTTTTTTTATTCACACAAAATTTAAAATCCAACATTCACAACAAACAAAGCCAGATAAATTTTTTTACATAAAATAAGCCAAAATGCTTCCTTCACCTCGATTTTGTGGATTAAATAAGTTTTAATTTTTTTTCTGATTCTGAAGTTCTTTCCTTTTATACCCTAATTGTGATAAAAGAGACTTTTAACTTTTCTTTATTTTATTCTCTGTTCTTATGTCATTCAACAAATTGAGTAGCCGACTTTTCTTATGTGATGAAATATATTTTAAAAAGTTTTTAAAATGAATTTTTTAGTTTTCTTATACAATATTTTATGCACAACTGAATTTTTGTTCTAAAATTCGAATTTACTTATTTTTAAAATTTGTATTTTTCTTATCTAGATCACAACTTTGACAATATCTGTCAGAGTCCCATCTTATAATGGGGTTTTCTTAATTTTTGAGTGAAATTGTTTTTTATAAATTTTTTAATCGGACTCTTGATAAAATTTTCGTTTAAGAATATTAATTTTTTATAAACTATTTTCTAAAACATGTAACAATTTGAACAATTAAGAAAATCATGCTTCAAAATGCAATTTTGTTATTTTTAAAACATCACTTATTTCTAGATTTCTTTTCAAAATAAGAATAAATCCACCTATTTCTATATTTCTGTTCACAAACAGACTAAAAAAAAGTGAGATAAACTAGGTTGAATCAAGCTAAACAAACATGAGCACATGGTATTGTACTTATACTATATATAGTGGTAAGCAAGTTAGTCATAGCATTAGGTATCTGACTGGTTGTTGCATGGACTATTTTTCTTCTTAGTTCATCTTTCTCTCTCTCTCTCTGATCACTGTTTGTTTGTGTTCACTTTTCATTCTTCCCAACACAGCAACACAAGCTGAGAGAACACAGAGAAGGAGTAAGTAAGTGCCCTCCTTTCATATCTTTCACTTCCTTCCCATCATCTTCTTCTCTTTCTTTTTGTTTTCTTGTGCCAGATCTCATTCTATTAGGATCTTTGTCATTCTTGCTCTTCTTGAATGTTTCCTTTTTCCCTTATTTTCTGTCACAGATCTGATTTCTGCATGTGGCTTCTCTATCCTTTCATTTCTCTTAAATTTCCTGTTTTTGTTACTTACAGTGCTGCTTATTCCTTGCTTTACTATTCTTTACTAGACAAAAAGATTTATTCTTTTTCCTGTTTCACGGGGTTTAATCATTTTTAACTCTTTTTTTTTTTTGTTTGGACTAAATGCGTTATTATATTTCTCGTGTTTTTTTTTCTGAAGTCTGAAGTGAACCAGTGAAGCTTGGATTGGAGGGTTCTTTGTGTTAGTTTGTGTTTCTTCCTTTGTAACAGAGCACCGGTGTATGATCTATAGGTTTTTCTCCCTTTTTGAACTGTGATCGATTACTAAAGAATTGACCTAGTGGAATTCAAACACCATTTCATATTCTCTTTGCCATCTTTTAGTTTCTCATTTAGGATCAATCATGGGAACTTGTGTATTCTTTTGCATTGATCTGCTTGTAGTAATCGTGATTAAATCTTGTTTTTGGAGTATCGACATAGCCTGTCCTTTATGGGTTATTGATTTGTTTGTTTGTGTTACTTTTCTGGTTGATGTTAATCTGTTTTTGCGTCTATAACTTAGTTAAACTAGGATGATTAGATAATTTAGGTACAATGGTTTTGTCCAAGTTGAATGAGCCCATAGTATAAAAGTGATGTGCTGGTTTGGTGTTCTTGGAGTAGATAGGAAAGTGATGGTGCATTCACTCTCTTCATAAGCTAGGTGGTTAGAGTGACTTCCAAATGTTCTTTTTTTTAGTGACTATATCTATGTCTGATAAAGACTGAGGGCTGAGTATTTTGAATGAGGTTGCATGTTTCCATATTGTGATGCTGAGTTTATTGCTTTTGTGCAGATAGTTATTATTTTCACAGACAATGAACAATAAAGATGGAAAACCAGTCACCCAGCCAGACAAGGGCAGGATTGTTCCTATGGCAGTCATATTTGTGGTGCTATGTGGATGTTCTTTCTATATGGGTATAATCTTTTGTTCTGAAAAGAACAGTTTTGAGTCAATTTACAGCCAGAAATCCATTGAATCCCCAAAGGAGTCATCAACAAGTTCTCTGCAGATTAAATACACCAGTTTTCCTGAATGCAGTGCTGACTATCAAGATTACACTCCCTGCACCGATCCGAGGGTGAGTAATACTAATTGTATTTCATTTTCTGATGCTGTAGAATTTGTAGGAGAAAGTTTCCTAATGGATTGAGTATGTTCAAATTTACAGAGATGGAGAAAATTTGGATCCTATAGGCTTACTTTGTTGGAACGACATTGCCCTCCAAAATCTGAGAGGAAAGAATGCTTAGTTCCTCCCCCAGATGGGTATAAGCCTCCAATTAGATGGCCTAAGAGCAGAGATGAGTGTTGGTACAGGTACAGTATATGTTTTATAAGTTAACAGCAAAAGGTTCAGTTGATATAGATTTCCTGAAATTGGTAATTTTCCACTCCTTCAAGTCTTCTGCTGTGTATAATTTCAGGAATGTTCCTTATGACTGGATTAACAAGCAGAAGTCTAATCAGCATTGGTTGAAAAAGGAAGGCGAGAAATTCATCTTTCCCGGTGGAGGTACTATGTTCCCCAATGGTGTTGGCAAATATGTTGATTTAATGCAAGATATGATCCCGGAAATGAAAGATGGGACCATTCGAACTGCCATTGATACTGGTTGTGGGGTGAGTTTTTTTATCGGGAATTGCAAAATTACAATTCTTAGAAGTTCCTTCATGAACAACAAATTTCTGGTTTAGTTGCAGAAAACTGATTAATTTTAATTGTGCTTGTAAAACAACTACTGAGAGATTTACTGATCCGTTTAACTCTGCACTTTAGGTTGCTAGCTGGGGTGGTGACTTGCTTGATCGTGGGATTCTAACTCTTTCTCTTGCACCAAGAGACAACCATGAAGCTCAGGTTCAATTTGCTCTGGAGCGTGGTATCCCTGCAATTGTCGGTGTCATTTCTACTCAGAGACTTCCATTCCCTTCAAATTCCTTTGACATGGCTCATTGCTCCAGATGCCTTATACCATGGACAGAATTTGGTACCTTTTCCTATGCATTTTGAACTCTTTAGCATCTAAAAGGAATTTATTCCTGTTTATGCAAGACTCCAATGATCATGATCTTTAATACTTTTGGATTTCAAGCGTTTTTTGGCTATCTTCATTTTAGGTGGAGTTTATCTCCTTGAAATACATCGGATTCTTCGTCCTGGGGGATTCTGGGTCTTGTCTGGTCCACCAATCAACTATGAACGCAGGTGGCGTGGATGGAACACAACCGTTGAAGAACAGAGATCAGATTATGAGAAGTTGCGGGAATTGCTGACTTCACTGTGCTTCAAAATGTACAAGAAAAAGGGTGACATTGCCGTATGGCAGAAGTCTCCAGATAACAGTTGCTACAATAAACTACCTAAAGATACCTATCCACCTAAATGTGATGACAGCCTCGAACCAGATTCAGCATGGTACACTCCTCTTCGTGGTTGCATGGTGGTTCCAGATCCTAAGTTTAAGAAATCAGGTCTATCATCCATTTCTAAGTGGCCTGAACGGTTGCATGTTACACCAGAACGGATCTCAATGCTTTACCATGGCAGTGGTGGTACTTTCAAACACGATGAAAGTGAATGGAAAAAGAAGGTAGCGTACTACAAGAAGTTGATACCTGAGCTTGGGACCGACAAAGTTCGAAATGTAATGGACATGAATACAGTGTATGGAGGTTTTGCTGCAGCCTTGATTGATGATCCTGTTTGGGTCATGAATGTTGTCTCATCTTATGCTTCCAATTCACTTCCTGTGGTTTTTGATCGAGGCCTTATTGGAACCATCCACGACTGGTAACTTTGCATATTGAATATGAAGCACTAGATTTTTAGTTTTGAACATAGTGATGTTGATTTCATTTTCTTATGTTAGGTGTGAGGCTTTTTCTACATATCCTCGAACATATGACCTACTCCATCTTGATGGTCTTTTCACAGCAGAAAGCCACAGGTGAGTGTTGTTCTGCTTATTTAAGTTGCAATGTCTATATACATGAGCTCTGACAGAGATTGTTGCATGGCAGGTGTGAAATGAAGAATGTGTTGCTGGAAATGGATCGAATCTTGCGACCTTGGGGTTATGCAATCATTCGAGAATCCAGTTATTTTACCAATGCTATTGCAACCCTTGGCAAGGGCATGCGTTGGGAATGCCGTAAAGAAGATACCGAGAGTGGCAGTGAAACTCAGAAGGTGTTAGTATGCCAGAAAAAGCTATGGTATTCATCCAACAAGGCTTCAAGATGACAAACTATGGAACTTGAACCTCAGTAGTAGTATAGTGGATAGAGGCAAAAGGGAAGCGATTTCAGAGATGACACAAATTCTATAATATAATGAGCCAAGAATCATTGAAGTTCAACTTTGTCATAAGATCAAGTGGTAACCCATTAATCTGATTTTTTTTTTTTTTTTAATTTATAGAGAAGAATTTTCTATATACATGATTTTGAATCACTTGCTTCCTTTTAAACACCCATGTCCCTTTCAAGGAAAAAATGTTTTGGTATCCAAATGCTGCCATTGTGAAGGAATCAAACTCCACGGGAAGGACGATGATATTTTTGTACAGATTGTTTAGCGGAGAACAACACTGGACTTATATTAATGCTGAGCATGATATAGAAATACTATGATTTTTTTCTCCACGGTTCAAAGTTTATTGTGAGTTTTGATTATCAAATACTTGGCTGTATTGTTTAAAGATGTTTATTGGGATGATCGATGCATCTGTGGTAACTTGCTCAAACAACGAAAAGTAACTTAGATAGTTTCTAGGATGTGAACGGGACGAGTAGGATATTATTTTCGTACTTTATTTTGGATAAATATTAATTTCATATTCATGGTATTCGTTATGTGGGTAGTTATATAATTTTTTAATATTCATGGGTACTTGCAGGTATTTAAAAAAAATAAAAATAAATATTTGATCACATATTTTAATCGTAAAAATTTAAATAAAATATCATACATAGCATTTATAAATTTTAAACAAAGTGTAAATAATCTTTTTAAATAGTGTTGAATGATAGTTTATAAAGAAATATTTTTTTTAAAACTAATTGATAAAAAAATAACTTTTTCAAAATCAATATGTTGATATTTTAATCATGTTTTTTTATTTTTTGTTAATTTAAATTAAAGTATAGCGGGTACGGATATTTACGGATATGAATATTGATATCCGTATCCGTCTCGTTAATACGTGAATATTAAAAATATTCGTAACCATTATTCACAGGTTTTTATTTACAATATTCATTTTTTATCCGTTGCACGTTTTATACGCAGATAATTACGGATACAGAATTTTTTTACATTTATCGTATTCAACAAATCAATGATTGTTAGCATTTTATCAATGCTGTGCATAAGAATTCATCAACAGAAATAAAGAAGGATTTTATTTGAATCGAAAGAGAATGTCAAACATGAAGAGGTAAAGCCATATTATGTAATGGAGTTAATTCTTCACATAAATTCAAGATTAATTCTCATGTGTTATTTGATTATAAGTTGACAAATAGGTGAAATTTCTGTCCTGAATAACTCAAATAAATTTTTAATGTTTAGTCATATAATTTTCCTTAATCAATTATCAAGCGCCAGATTTTACTATTTTAATAATATACAGATTCTAACAGTTTGATACATAGTCTTAATCACAAAAACATGGCTAGGGAAGGAAGAAAATGAAAAGACACAGGAGAGAAAATATAGACCTAAAATTATGAAGAAAAAAAGTGAGTGTTCCTTAATCTCTGTATAGTCTATTAATAGCTGATTAATGATCAAACATTAGGGCTTGTTTATAGTTCCTTAATTAGAGTAGGTGGGCATTACAAATGTTATAGCATTAATCTCTCATAAAAAATTCAACAAATACACCTCAATTTCAAAAAGTCTTAAAATGTAGCAGAAAATTTCAACAAATGTTGACTCATCAATCATTTTTGTTTTCTAATTAAACTTTTTTTATAATTTTTTTTCTAAATATTTTGTTTGAGTAAGTAATGATTCTACATGGAATAATATGGTTTCATTTTGATCCCTACAAAAATGAAAAATTCAATACTGGAGTTTACCGAAAACAAACTTTAATTTTATGTATCAATAGTTTAAATAAAGGAAATTTATAAGTGACAATTCACAACTTCTATAGTTTCATAAGTACCGTATAATAATTCAATAAATATTTAATTTTGAGTGTGAGACTAAGTTGCCAGCTATTGTTTTACTGTGAGATTCTTCTTAGCATCCTATGACATCTTGACTGGAAAAAAGTTATAAGTAACATTAAGAAATATAAGACACTAAATTCATAAGAAATGAGAACTTAAATATTTTAAAATTAATTTCCACCACAACTACTTTATTTTAAATATAGATTAATAGACAGGGTAAACATCTTATTTTACAACATCACATCCACACATCATCAAGTAATAATCAAATTGATTTTTTGTTTTCTAGAAGTGTTTATCAAGAATATTGTATAATTTTTATTTTTTGAGAAGTTAATTTTTTTCTTTTACGAATAATTAAGTCTCTCCATTTTAACTGCTTTTTATATTCAATGGAATAAAGACCTGTTTAAATAAATTTATTTTTCATAAGATTTAAAAAAATTTATGAAAAAATTAACCAAAATTCATAAATTCATAACGTTATCGTTGACGCGATACGGTATCTAGAAAAAAAAAAAAAACAAAAAACACTGAACATCTGAATTACAGTGATCTATATTGGTTATGAACAGATAATTATTTTTATGACAAGAATAAAAAATAAATGAAATGTCTTACTATTTTGAACAAATTTATAATTTTAGTAGTGGATGAATTTGAGATCAACGAAGCTGATTATAAATGGAAAAACCCCAAAGGGTTAAAATATGAACAAGGACAATCCCTGGTTCAAAAAAATTGATATTTTTGGTGATTTAAATGAAAAAAAAAAATGGTTAAGGATGGACCAAGTTGAATTGAAATCAAACATGAGACGAAAACAGCAGAGATTTGGTAATATAATGACTGAGCTAGTTAGTCACGGCATTAGGAATCTGAGTGAGTTGTTCCATGGATTCCTTTCTCTTTCTCTTTGTTTACCTGGGTCGGATCTCTGTCATCCTGTCTCTTTTGGATTCTTCCATTTTTCATTCTTTATTGTCACGGATCTGATTTCTGCACGAGTTCTCCGGGTCTTTATATTTTTCGTTTTACAATCAGATGGGCTTAAAGTAGTTTAAATTCTTACTGTTTATTGGACAGAATACATTATTATATGCCCTTTTTTTCTGAAGTCTGAACTAAATCGGTGAAACTTGGATTAGAGGGTTTAATCCTTTTCTGAAATGTTGCACTCACACAACTCTATTAACAATTCATCTTTTCAAACAAGGACAACGTACCAATTGGTTATTGTTATGTTGCTGTTATTTGGTGCCCCCCCCCCTTTTTCTTCCATGGCAACAGAGCATGGAGCAACGATTAGAGCTTTCTTTTAACTTATTGAATGGAGAGTGGGTGTTTTGGTCCAGTGTTGTGTGAAAATCATGATGGCAAGAGTGCGTGGAAGGTAGCTGCTGTGGTTGCTGAGTATTGACCGGCTGGAATTTAATCATAATCTCATATTCTCTTTGCCTGTTTTTGGTTTCACAATGCAGCAATCATGGGAATTTGTGTATTCTTTCATTGCTCTGGTTGTGATATTGGTGTTTAAGTCTTTTTTTAATGTGAATCAACATTGATAACCCCTTTACAGATTGCTGATTTCTGTACTGTTATTCTTTGACCTAAGTAGTTAAACTAGGATTGATAACCTTAGAGAAATTGTCTTTTTAGATTTGAGTGCATACTATATGACTTTTATGCATGTTTGATTTCTGCAGCAGATAGGAAACCGATGTTATTTTCCCTCCTTTTCAGTATTTTAGCATCTTCTAGACTATTACTATAATTATTATTATTAGGGGCAAAACACAGAACTAATAGAACTTGATTTCTTGGCAGGTGGTTAGAGTGTGGCTCTTGAAACTCGTGAGTTCCGAGTGCCCTTCTTTTCATCAGTGATTATCTATCTATGTTTGATAATGTTGTTAACTGACTATTTTGAATGGGATATGAATTTGATTTGTCTTTTTAAACTGTTGGGTTTATCATTAAGATGAGTTAGGGGAGCATGTTACCTATTTGTGATGTTGAGTTTATTGTCTTTCTTCAGATAGTTGATTATTTCACAGACAATGAACAACAGAGATGGAATACCAGTCACCCAGCAGGAAAAGAGCACGATTGTCCCTATGGCAATCATATTAGTGGTGCTATGTGGATTTTCTTTCTATACGGGGATAATCTTTTGTTCTGAGAAGGACAGACTTTTGTCAATATATGACCAAATATCCATTGGGTCCCCCAAAGAGTTATCAATAAATCCTCTGCAAATTAAATACATTAGTTTTCCAGAATGTAGTATTGACTTTCAAGATTACACTCCATGCACAGATCCAAGGGTAATGTTTACTGATTGTAGTCCATTTTTTCATGTTATAGAACTTGTAGAAGAAAGTTTTATTATTGATTATGTATGCTTAAACTTACAGAGATGGAAGAAGTACATCTCCCGTCAGCCTACTTTGTTGGAACGCCATTGCCCTCCAAAAGCTGAGAGGAAAGAATGCTTAGTTCCTCCCCCAGATGGGTATAAGCCTCCAATTAGATGGCCTAAGAGCAGAGATGAATGTTGGTACAGGTATAATATTTGTCTTTTGGGTTTTCAATAAAAGCTTTGCTTGATTGAAATTTCTTTTAATAGATATTTTGTCACTACATCAAGTGTTCCTTGTTATGTCTAATTACAGCAATGTTCCAAATGAGTGGATTAACAAGCAGAAGTCTGGTCAGCATTGGTTGAAAAAGGAAGGCAATAAATTCATCTTTCCCGGTGGGGGAACTATGTTCCCCAATGGTGTTGGAAAATATGTTGATTTAATGCAAGATATGATACCAGAAATGAAAGATGGGACCATTCGAACTGCCATTGATACTGGCTGTGGGGTCAGTGTTTCAGCCTTTTTTTTTTTTGTCTAATAGGGTGTGGCCTGCTTATAAGAGTTCTCGAAGCTCCTTTGATTCTAGTTTAATTGCACATGCTGATTCGTTGTGCTTTTGAACTGCTGTATGAATATATTTTGAAATCAATTTATTACCATAAAATGGAAAGAACCAATTAATTTCATTGTGCATGTAAGACACCTATTAAGGTGGTTTAAAAGTAGAAGCACAAGGAGAGGAATGGGGGATTAAAACAATTTGGCTTGTTCTTCACTTGCATTACTGTTATTGTATCTTCCCGACACAAACTTGGGATTTGGAAAGTGGCAGTTTTGTAATTCCTATTCTTGACTCTACTACTGATCCAGTCCCATTACTCAGACATGTTATAGACATGAGTTAAATCAATTAAACCACATAACTCAAATTTATATTATATTAGGTTGCTAGCTGGGGTGGTAACTTGTTGGATCGTGGGATTCTAACTCTCTCTCTTGCACCAAGAGATAACCATCGAGCTCAGATTCAATTTGCTCTAGAGCGTGGTATCCCTGCAATTCTTGGTGTCATTTCTACACAGAGACTTCCATTTCCATCAAACTCCTTTGATATGGCTCATTGCTCCAGATGTCTAATCCCATGGACAGAATTTGGTACTTCTTTCTGGGGATTTTGAACTTTAGAATTTATTCCTTTTTATGCAACTCTTCTTGTGATCATGAACTTCAGTAATTACCAGTTTGTAGCTGCCTAAATTTTGGATTAAATGCATATGTTGTGAACACGTTGAGTGCTTTCATATTATGCTGGCATTTAGTTTTAGATCTTAATCAGCCACATTTTACTACTTTGCTTTTTATAAAGGTGAAGCTGTGACTATTTTAGTTTGTTTTTCCCATATTAACAAGAGTTTCTATTTCATAATATGGTAAATAGAATGCCCTTGAACTAGGTCCATCATTTATTTCAAGCTGTCAAGTTTACTCTAATCTTACTGTCTTGATAATTTTTTTTCTTTGTTTTCTTCTAATCTCTCTCTACTTATAGCTGTGTAGTTCACTCTAAATTCTAGTTCTTTATGATGGCTATCTGATTTTAGGTGGTGCTTATCTCCTCGAAATACACCGGATTGTTCGTCCTGGAGGATTTTGGGTCTTGTCTGGCCCACCAATAAATTACAAGCGCAGGTGGCGTGGATGGAACACAACTATTGAAGCACAAATATCAGATTATGAGAAGTTGCAGGAATTGCTGACTTCAATGTGCTTTAAATTGTTCAAGGAAAAGGGTGACATTGCTGTATGGCAGAAGTCTGAAGATAACAATTGTTATAATAAGGTGGTTAGAGATACCTATCCACATATCTGTGATGACGGCCTTGAACCAGATTCAGCATGGTACACTCCAAGTCGTGCCTGTATTGTGGTTCCAGATCCTAAGTTTAAGGAATTAGGCCTCTCATCCATTGCTAAGTGGCCTGAACGGTTGAACGTTCCACCAGAACGGATTTCGATGGTTCATCGTGGGAGTGCTAAAGCTTTCAGACATGATAACAGTAAATGGAAAAAACAGACTTTGTACTACAAGAAGTTGATCCCCGACCTTGGGACAGACAAGATAAGAAATGTAATGGACATGAACACAGCATATGGAGGTTTTGCTACTGCCTTGATCAATGATCCTGTATGGGTCATGAACGTGGTCTCATCTTATGCTACCAATACACTCCCTGTGATTTTTGATCGAGGGCTTATTGGAACCTTCCATGACTGGTAATTTGGAAATGTTTTATACGAATCATAATTTTTTTATGGCTTAAATACGTTTTTAATCTCTGAATTCTGACACAAAATTGAAATTTGTCTATTTATTCTCAAACTCTACAAAATAAATAGATGTGTCCTTTTTAACCTTATAATGCTAACTTTTTTTTTAAGTGTCAGATGGTATTCCAAGATGGGATTTGAAGTTTGAATGTGATAAATTATATAAACAATTCAAATGCTAACTTGAAATATCATTTAATACATAAAAAAAAAAGTTAACATCTTAGAATTAAAATGACTATATTTATTTATTTTTAAAACTCGAGAATCAAAATGTATCAAAATTTGAGACATATAATGAATTATAATTTTGTGTCAAAGTTTAGGAACTAAAAACATATTTAACTTTTTTATTTGTTTATGACCATGCTTTTGTTTGGTAAAGATGTTCATTCCATTCCTTTCATGGTAGGTGTGAAGCTTTTTCAACATATCCTCGAACATACGACCTGCTTCACCTTGATGGATTCTTCACTGCAGAAAGCCACAGGTGAGTGTACCATATGTTAATTTTCTATGGATAACAGTCATTCTGCAGTTTCTAGTACAACACAAATATAGAACTGCTAATTCAAGATGAGTTATTTTCTATTAATAACCGACTCCAATCTATAAAATAGATCCTTTTGTAACCCACTTGACAAGATTTGTTCTCTGCTACATGACTTGCACAGTGTATATATTTGAGAATGATTGTTATGTTGCAGGTGTGAGATGAAATATGTGTTGCTGGAAATGGATAGAATCTTACGACCTGGTGGGTATGCAATTATTCGTGAATCCATTTACTTTACGGATGCTATCTCAACCATTTGTAAGGGTATGCGTTGGGAGTGTCGTAAAGAAGATACTGAGAATGGCAGTAGCATTCAGAAGATATTAGTATGCCAGAAAAAGCTATGGTTTTCGTCTAACCTTGGTTCAAGATGACAAATTATGGATACAATATTTTGTTTTTAAAAAATTAAAAGTTCAATTTTAGTCACCTTCGAATTTTAAGTTTAGTCTTTACAAAACACTTGAAGGTTGATTTTAGTGTTCGTAAGTTATGTGAAACTGTACAATGATTTTTTGTTGGAGACCCCTTTGAGTATTTAATGCTGCATACTCAGGATTTGAAAACCAAATATCTGGTTAAGCTGAAATAACCTTAGACGAGTTTGATGCACGAGGATGGATTTGCCTAAATTTATGTTTCTTGTTGGGTTAAACAACATTATTTACTCTCTAAAATTACAAAATATCATTTTATTCCCTAAACTGATCAAATGCCTGTTATTTAAGTTTTTCTTTAAATGCTAGTGATATATTATCTAACATTCTATTTTCAACTCAACTTTTAAGTGACTAAAATTCCATAGACGGACTAATTATATAATTTTCATCCTCAATCTGGTAAAATTGTGTCGAAAACTCATTATATTATTATTATTATTTGGAGATATAAGTAGTCATTTAGTAATAATAACAATCATTACTCGGTACTGTAAGGTCCAGTTCTTCTGCCCCAATATTTTAAGGGCTGTCTTACGACTGTTGGGCCTAAAGGCTGGCCCAAAACATAAATCATTTCCAGTTCGTCCTAACTCACACTTTTCACTCTTGCAGAACAATCAACCGCCACCTTTCCTTTCCCTCACAGAACGTTTTGCTAGGGTTTGCCTTAAGGTCCACTTTGAGCTAACTCAAATCTAGTTCCTACTCCGCGTAAGTACCTCTTTCTAGCTCGTATGATTTCCATTGTTTTCCCTTGACATTTTTCAAGTTAGGGTTTCGTAATAATCCACCCTTGGTTCCGTTTTCTCTGTTGTTTTCAGCTCTCTAGTTCATTCCTAGAGCTGTTCCTAGAGCTGTAGTGCTCGCTGTCGTGCCGTTGATGTCTCTACTAACCCTTTTTCCAGGTAGGGAAGCTATAGTTTACTCCTATGTTCCTTGGTTCCATGTTGTTTGATGATTATTTCGAGATTCGGTAGTGGATGTGATAATATGTTAACTGTGGATGTATGAATGTTTTGCCTTGGACTGGTGTGAGGGACTGTTGCAGGAAAACAGTGGTGAGACCTACTAATCTCGCCCAAGCGAGTCAGTCTCGCCTAGGCGATATGGACAGGGACTCGCCCAAACCCTCTTTACGCGAAAGGTCGCTCAAGCGACCAACTCAGCTTTTGAGCGAGCGAGTATCTCGCCCAGGCGAAAGGGGTCTCACCTAAGCGAGATCCCGCGTTGGTTTCTTGTTTCCTTTTCGAGCCCTCGCCTAGGCGAAGGGGACTCGCCTGAGCAAGACCCTTCAGCCTGAGCGAGCGGCTGGGCGAGGCAGTGCGTTGTTTGGTTGCGTGGTTGCTCTTGGGTGATTGGTATTTGTTTGGGTATGATTGTTATGATGAGAAATATGTATAATGGATTGCTATGTATGTGGGACATAATTCATGAATGGTGAATGATGGATATTGTGGGAACTTGGCATGTGAACTTAATGAGTGGGTTGGAATTAAAGGAACATAGTATTGATATGAGATGAAGCCCTATACTCATGAGGTGGTAATGACCAGTGGTATGGATTCAACATGTGATACGAATGAGGATTTATTTTTAGAGGTTGGTATGAAATTGTAAGCATGATTAGTGTTCGCTTATTGTTGATTTATGATTTTCTGTCTGTGTCAGTGTGTAATTCCTTGGAGTCTCTAGGTGAGACCTCCGGGGTTGCGCTTCAGTGGTCGGGACGTAATTCCATGGCCCCTGTTAGTGGGTGTCCATGATGGTGCCCCATCTGTATAACTAGTTAAGGATTCAATGTAAGGTTGCATCCTGACGCTTTAAGGGGTCAGTTAGTCTCACCTAGAGCGGACTGACTCCTGTGGTGAGAGTAGCAGGAGGCCTGGAGGCCTAAAATTCATTAAGGGCTAACCTTGTGGTGAGGGAACTTGATTCATTGTAACATTTGTAACACATAGCTCGAGGGGTGAGCAACTCGGGGGTGAGCAGAGGTATCCACCACAAGTGCAGGCATCCGTTGAATCCGACCAAGTTATACGTATCCGAATGAGTCGAGTCGTGTCGTAGTGTATTGTCTGAGAAGTCATAACATGCTTGGCTGATATGAGTGTATGATTGTGCAAATATAACTGAATGCATGGATGAAATCTTTTGTGCTCTAGCTTACCCTACTTTCGTTGTTGTGTGTTCTGCTGTGTGGTACTCTCTTTTGCGATGATCATCAACTTGTTGGTGTGAGCAGAGGCGAGGAACACCCGTGGACAACAGGGAGGTTATAGTTCTGCTCTATAGTCCGCTTAGGCTGGACCTTATTTCTTGATGGGTTTTCCTTAGGGCTACGGCCCATGTATTGTTTCATGTTTTATTATTGTACTCGTATGTTAGATTTTTATCCCGTTTTCTTTTGGGCATCGTGGTGTGTCTTGAATTGTAAGGAGTTAAGTTTTAAACTCTAGGACTGCACTATTATATTATCTTTTTGTAACGCTTCCTTTAATTTCGTATATTAAATTAAATGGGGTGTTCCAGGTACTTTTATCTTTGTACTTTTAAGAATTAATTTAGTTTAGTGCTTGTTTGATTTTTTTTAAATGTGTTACAACCGTACTTTTAATAATTAATTTAGTTCATTGCTTTTTAGAAAAAAAGTTATTTTTTAGTAAATAAAAATATTTAGTATATTTTTTAAAATGATTTTAATTTTGATATGTAATTTTTTATATTAATCAATTAAAAATTATCCTAAATATGATTTTTCAAGCCATTATTATACAAATAAAAAATCTTATAACATGTAAAAATCGATACGCAAATAATAACTTATAAAGGATTCTCAGATTTAGTTATTGAAAGAATATCTTCGCATTTTTCCTAGATAAATATTTATGGTATAAATTGATTAAAAAATATAGCTTTTTTAAAATGATTGTTACAGAATTCATCAATTCTTTTACATGTTCTTAAAGGTAACCGCCTCTTATTTATTTATGTTGTTATTTGAAAGGTTGGCTACATGCTAGCTCGGAGCTGCGAAGCAATTTTCTTTGCTCCGTCGTCGCGTTAGGGTTTTCAGAGTTTCCCATAACAAGTTCGTAGGGTTCGTTCATTCAGAGCAAAACAATGATCGACTTGTCGTTGACGAAACCCAATTGGAACGACGTCGTAGACAACGACGATTCAACTCGATCCAAGTTGTCCCTTTTGAACGACTTGGAAACCGTTATTTGGTCCGCGGTGGGTCGCTCCGAAGCGCGCTTATGGCTCTGCAACACCGTCGCGGGTTTCAACTGCGTGACTTTCGTCGATCAGCGTGACCTGTTTCGGGCTTTGCTAAGAACACGACGGACGAAACGCGATTTGGCGTCTCAGCTTCTGCATTTCATGGTTGACACTTCGCCGCACAAACTTGGGTCCGTTTTGGCTCGGAGGTGTCACGTTCTTGAGAAATTTTTTCAAGGTTAGTCCGTCTGCGCATTCTTTGCTCTTTTAAAGTGTTGTTAGGAGTAGTCACTGAAGTTGTTGTTAATGGGGAACAAAAGCTCTAAATTTTTGTTGTACTGCAACTTGTACTGACTCTTAAAGCCTGAAACCATGAAATTTCGGCCACGTTTGCTGGTCGCAATTTCAATGTTTTTTTAAATTGTGATAATGTTTTCGTTGCAATCATGTCATAGGAAACTGTGGACATACTGGTGAATTGCTGTCGGAAATATGTTACAGTGATTTAAAAAACCTGGCATTGTGGTTGAAATTGTGGTCAGGGATTGTTTTTTAAAACCTTGACTGCAGTTTCAAACTTTGGTGGTTAGTAGGTTGTGTCAGGGCTGGGGTGAAACTATGCATTTTATTGTCAAGTAGATATAGAGATTTGAGGGATTACAAAAACTAAAAGTGATGAAGAATGCATATACTAGGAGAGAGATTGGGTCTTTCTCCTTTATTATACTCTCTTGTTTGTTCCTGAATGCATTGTAGGTTGTTTATAGCGATATCTTGTTGCTCTCTGATTCAAACGGTTGTATCATTTGTGGATTTAACCTTGTGAATTTTTGAATGGTTTCTGGTTGAAATTTATATATATGTGATGGGTGCTCTAGTATTCATTAAATCGAACTTACTATGATTTGTGAATTTTTCATGACAGCAAAACAAGTGTGTGTATCAGTTCTTGTTGTATTGTATAACTTGTGTATGGGATGCAGGTAATCCTAAGCGAGTATTGCAGTGGTTTACCTGCTCTTCCTCTGGCGGTGGACTAGAGCAGGGGAAAGGTTTTAGGGCACTGTCCCAGTTTGCATTTAAAAATAGAGATATTTGTTGGGAGGAGCTGGAGTGGAAAGGAAAGCACGGGCAGTCACCAGCAGTGGTTGCTACTAAGCCCCATTATTTTCTAGATTTGGATATTCTCCAAACTGTAGAAAACTTTCTAGAACATGTACCTGAGTTTTGGTCATCTGATGAGTTTTCTGAGTCAGTGAAGGATGGTGATATTTTTTTTATTGATAGGTCCTTCTTTGTGCAATATTTCATTGATTTAATGTATAAGGAGGAATTTAAAGACATATGGGATGTTATAAATGAATTCCTCGGGCAGCAGCCCTTCTCCTCTCTGTGTGGACGTCTTCTTATTGCTCTTGAAGATCAAGACTTATGCTATCTTGTGGAATCACTTTGTAAATCTCTTGGCCCAAGAATGGAACTTCAACATTTCAACGACATCTCTAATTTGTTTGTGATTTTAGTTTTTAAATGTGGTGCTTATGGATCTATTGACCAGTTACTGCTGCTAAATGCTGTCACTGCACAGGGGAGGCAGCTTCTACGCCTTTTACGTGATGAAGAGGCTTGGGAGCCACATGAAAAAATCAATGAAATTGTTTCAAAGATGTCTGCCATCCCAAGCAATCCTAATATCTTGACAACAATCTTCAAGGACAAATATAAGATGAAAACTATAGAAGTGATAAAGTATATGGGACTCTTGTCATGGCTTATTTACTATAGACTGTCACGAGAATGCCAGACCCCCGAGTCTTGGGAGTCTTTGTTTGTGAATAATCAAATTGGTTTTCGTAACTCTAATAAAAATGCATTGCCAGAAGAGGATGGACCATTAGAAGAAGATTGTTCTGATTTCGATAGCAGTTTGTCAGTCAGAGTAAAAAGTAGAAGAAAAAAGAAGGCTAGAAAGAAGAGGAGGACCTATTATCGCGATGAAGGTGGTGACGATGATGAATTGCTAGATTATGATTCTGCTAGCCAGAAGTTAGTTTCTCTGTCAAATACTAGAAGTTGGTTGCTTTCAACTGATGGGTACTCTTCAGGATTGAGCAGTGTAAGTTCCATAATCCATATATTTAAATAAACTTTTAGGCTTATAAACGTTAGTGGATGGAATCATATTTGCAACATTTGTGGTGAAAAATGTTGGATTTTGATCATAATGGTTCTGCCAGTGGATGAGATTTAAGTTACCAGAAAAAAAAAACGAGATTCTCCTTGGTAGAATTTGAAGCAGTGATTATGGACATAGAACTGCATGGTTACATTCAAATTAAAAATGTCTGAGGTATTTGTTATGGTTGTTAAAATCGCTGAATATCTTGATTGAATTTTATTCGAGGAAGCACTGGCATTTCAAAATAGTAACCTTATTGTGATGTACATGTGTTTTACTTCTTGAGCACTTTGAATATTCCTATCTTCATTTTATAATTTTATTTTATTTTTGCTTTTGTCTTTTAAGCTTCTGTATCAATACAGATGGAAATATCACAGACTCACTGTAATAAATCGATAAATTATGGCTTATTACAACATGTATAATGACTTGTTCGTTTTCTAAATGTCAATTCTCTTTTTCATTTTAAGCTGTGTTTTATATTAATTTTACGCATTCTGTCATAACCATGTCTTTGAATTTTTATTATTTACCCTATCTCTATGTTTGTGAAGTACCTTAATTATGACCCTTGTCTTGTTTATCAATTCTTTCTAGTTTATATGAATAGATCAATTTGTCTCTTGACATACTTTGGTTTTTGAATATGATTAGCCTTGACTTTAATTAGCAATTACTATAGATATTTTGTTTATTACATTTAAAATATGTTTGATTCAAGTATTTTATCCCTCTTTATTATCAGTGCTCAAATATCATATTTGAACTGAATATGCCCTTCTCCATCCAATGTGCTTCATTGTATATTTTTTATTGTTCTAATTTTGAAATCATGTCACCTTCTATAGAAGTATATGTAGGAAAATCTATTGTTCTTGATAAAGATGAAATAAAGTTACCCTGTACTGTTAAACTGATTTTGTAATGTGTTATTTTTCTAGGCAGATTTACCAGAGTACCTTCATAGACAGTGCCTGTCTAAGTGGATGACGTGGCTGTAAGGAAAATGAGGTCCTGGTTCCCACCAAAGAGACATGCTATCATCGTCGCCAAATTGTTGAGTAGTAAGATCATTCATCCCTCGTCTTCATGTTTAAGCATGATTCTTACAAAACACACTGGACTTGCTGGGAATGGGAAATATCTGAAACGTAAACATGAAAAGCCAGCCTGATAACTCCCTAAAAGGAATTAAACAGTTCATTGTGAAGATCTGGAATGGAAGCGATAAAGAGCTGTGCTCATAAACTGCTACCATCGTATATGATTGGCAACATGAGCAATCATCAATATGGTCTGAATTTCTCTGACATCAACGTTGCCATGATCATCCAGATTGCTATGAAGATCATGCTCGGGCTAGTTATGATATGATACTCGAGTCCCATGATCACTTCTGTGGCGGCATATTATATCTGTTAGTATCTTATACAGCGTAGCATTCCTTATTTTCTGATATATGGACGTGGATGCATGCACGTTATTAGAAGTTGATTTCCTGTGCTAATTTCTTCTTTTCAAGTTAGGCAAGGAAAGAAACTCAAAGACACTTACTACAATGTTCTTGGGGTAGTTTGTTCTTGCAACACCATCAATTTCTTTTTGTACCCTCATAAAATTTTTGAATTCCCTATTGTGTTTTTCGGAATTCCGAATGTAAATTTTATATTTTATGTAATTTGAAATAAAAAAATTTAAAAATTTAATGGTGAAGAAATTGCTTGGTGGACATTATTTGCACAGTTAATATCTTTGATATCTATCCGATTTATATTTTGCTAAGCCATGGTGTGTCACACAAGTTTGTTGAAGGATGACGCATATTTTTTAGAATATAGAATGAAACTGCTCAAATGTTTTTAATTTTCTGTTCCATACATTACTCAGCTCTCTTTGTTCTCACATTAAGTTTTCAGGCTGGTTCTTGGACAGAGTCTATTTCTTTTCAATGTATATGCCTGTTAAACTTTGGTCTAGTTTTAATGTTAACTAAAATGGAAATATCTGCTAGGTTTGAGATGATCGTGTATTTCTGCCTCTATGAAATTTCATTTCCGAATTTATATATATATATATATATATATATATATATATAATGTAAAAAAAAAAACACATTGAACATAGGGTGAAGCGAAACAAAGAACAAAATGATTTTAAAATAAAAAATTAATTTTCTTTTTCAAAATTTTTATATTTATTTTTTTAATTATTTCTTTTTAATCAAATATCTTTAATTTTAATTTTATATCCCTGCTATTTTTCTACTTTCATGTTATTTTGATTCAACCTATTACATAACATATAATGGAGTCATGTGTTGAAATACATCAAACAGTTTTCCAAGAGCCGTCCTTACCTGATCACACAGTGTTGTTATTTTTATTTAATACAGTTTAGTTCATAGCACTGATGTTGGTTCACAAATTATCATGCTACAATTTCTTAATTTCTTATTGATTGATTATATACTTTTGTTATATTAATTAGTAGAAAAATAAATGTTTTTATTTACATTTTTTGTTAAATAATAAGAAAACAGTAATCACAATAAACAAAATTAATATATTATTATGGTAAGAATATATTTATCAAAACTAATATAATAGGATTGATAATGCAGACATTGAACTCTGCTTCTTAGACTTTCACGGTTTATAATATCTCATGCATCATACATACATTACAAAAAATGAATTCAACGTGAAAGAATTTATTAATATTAATAGTAATGATATTATTGAAATTGGAACCACTTCTTTCCGTATGTCTACACGCATGATTTTGTTACTAAATCTACAGGAATTTAAACATTGTTTTCAGACTATGTGAAACAATCTCATTATTTTTTCAGTCTTCTTGTCCTTGTCTTGATGTTACATCTTAGCCCCTTGATCATTATGTGTGGCTACTTTTTTTTTTTAATTTTCCCTGCCACTCTTGAAATCAAATATACAAAGTTTTTTTTACATTCTTATAATATAGAATATAATCAAGAATGATTTTCGGATGACAAATTTTGATTGTATTCTATATATATAATATTTTTTATACAAAAATTAATTTGGGGTTTAGAGTTTGAAAGTATAAATAAAAATTAAAAAACTATCAGAATTGAAAAACCGAAATTAAAAATATTAAAAAAAAAAAGAAATTCATATGTTCAAGTACCAAGCAAGTTTTCTAAATATTTATATTCAAGTTTGAACCATTAATTCATTTAATAATCAATTAGATTGATTAATTCAAATCAAATCAACTTATCATTCAATTCTATTTATATTTAATGATTAAATCAAAATTCAATAAATTTCAAATTTGATTTATAAAATAAAAAACACAATTTCTAATCACGATGAGCAAAACCAAAACTAAAAAAATTATAAAAGACAAAAATAAACTTTCAATGATTGGTACAAAACTTAAATTGACTTATTTATTCTTGATTTGGTGAATTAATTTTCATTGATCAGTTATATATTGATAAGAAAACAACAAAGGAATTTGGGATAAGAGAGGAGAAGAGGATTGACTGAAAACAAATATGGAGATAATGGAAAGAAAAGGAGATGAAGGGACCATTTCTAAAAGTGGAAAATTTTAATAAATGATTTTTGTATGCAAGTTTAAGCATATTTATGCCATAAATAGATTATTGTATATATGGATTTAAATCTGGACTCTAATTAGGTTCATTAGTCCAATTATAAAAAATTAAGCTAATACAAGAAAAATTTAATGTACATAGGTTTCATTATAAAATTATTGTAAATATGTGTCAAAATAGTAAAGAACTTCAAATCCTGTAAATCACATATTTATTTTGAAACTTTAAAAATGTAAAATCCAATGTTACTAGAATTAGACAAAAGTAATATTTAGAGAATAAAAAGTTATCGTCAAGATAATGAATAAAGATCTATAAGCTAAAAACACAAAATTAAAATACATATGTACATTGAACATAATTTATTCTGATACATTGAAATGAAGTAAGCTAAAAAACAAAAATAAAACATGTGAAAAATGCATTCACGATATAATAAAACTATAAACATGTTTATAAAATATGTGTTATCATTCCTGTAATGTCAAGATATGCTCAAACATAGGCATAACACTCACTTAAAACTGAAATATTATATTAATATAAAATGATTATTTTTCACTAGAAAAGTGTGTCTTTGATTTGCAAATTCTTTATAGCTTAGTGGTTTTTCCCACTAAGGTGTGTGTTTTTTATGATCTTGTACCGTTAGCCAACACTTCCTTGATACAAAGATTGTAGCTTCATGTAGCTATATTAGCTTAATATTTAATATTATTATTTGTTGAAATAATTGATGTGTTTAAACCTTAAATAACTATAGTCGATGATGAAGCACTTTCCGACCTCGTACAGCTGTTTGTTTGGAGGTCGATATCACAATCTATGTATATACATTTTTAATGCTTCACATGTTGATGCAATACATATCTTCACATTCATTATGTGATGGAAAGCAAGTCTTTCATTTTTCCACCCAAAAAATAAAGTCTATTTCATTTCATCATGATGTTCTTTTCATGCGCATGACAACCCTTCACCATCCAACCATATTATTTATATATATATATATATATATATATATATATATATATATTTTTACAATTTTTACATATCTATCATTAAAAATTAATATGTAAGATATTCTCTGATACTTAGATACGACTTCAATGGATAACTCAATTAAATCATAAGTGAAATACGAAATCATGTCATAAGTTTAGTGAATAAAGTAATTAAAAAGAAGTTCTTCTAGTTAATATACTATTCACTAATAAAATTATGATAGTAAGTCCAAGTAAATTTAATACCATAAGTTTTGAAAACTATCTTAATCGTTCCTCATCAATAATGATTATTTAAACAATTTACTGTGTACTCTCTTGTGAAAACTTCAAGAATATAAAATAAAGAAGGAAGATTTGAATATATATATATATATATATATATATATATATATATATATATATATATATATATATATATATATATATATAAATAAGGGAGGAAAATATAATCATACATGACATAATAGAAAGAAAAATATAAATAAAAACAAAACATGAATTTCTGAAAGTCTTTTTTTTTCTAAAATTAACTGTATTAAAATTGGCAGTTTATTTATTTTTTAATTAATATTGTACAAGTAAATCTTTGAATAATGATCAATTTTAATAATAAAAAATAATTAATCACTATAATAATCAATTTATAAACTAAAAATTATTAGTAACTCAAATAATTTTAGAAAATTATAATTAGTCTTTGAATTGGTAAGTGAAATAGTTTCTATTATGAGCTAGTTTGTCGCTAACATTAGTTACTAAAATTTTGATTTTCAAAAGAATTTATCTCTAAATTAGTATTTATTTATAAAATTGATCTCTAAATATATTTTTTATCATTAAAATTGATTATTATTTAAGAGTTTTCTTTTAGTGAAACATAATTTTTATAGTTATTTTGTTAGTTTTGAATTAACAATGGTAAGTATTCAAAGCATTATAACCCCAAATTTTGATTATTATGGCCTTTCAAAATCTTATAAGGCTAAATTAATTTTTCATAATTATAAACATACAATACTAAAAGCTGATTTTTTTTTATTCTCATTTTATGAAAAAATTCGTTATATTAATTTACAAAGTATTATAACCTATATATTTTAAATTATATATAATTAACAAAATCGTTTCTTAAAAAACATCTAAGTACCAAAATGCGAAAACTACAAGACTCTGCAATGTAAGAGAAGTCCTTGGAAAAATACCAAGAAAAAAAAATCCGTAAATAAATTCTTTCAATAATTTTTCTTAATTTAATGTTTTATAAAAAGTGGACACAGTATTTTTGTGCTTAGGAGCCAAAGTTTTTAAACACAAAGATACTGAAATATCTATTTTATTTAATATGAACTATTTTCTTTTGCAATAATAAAACTTTTTATCCATAAAAAACGTCAAAAATATCAAAGTAAGAGAATGGATTCCCTTACGACTGGAATTACCCATTACATGACTGCTTTAGTCAATAATTTTATTAGAGTAATGATAGAAACTATTGTATGAAGCTTTTCTAGAACAATTTTTATTAGAAATAATTTTGTAATATTTGACTTTGAATTTCTGATAGATTTTTTAAACATGTAAAATATTCATATATTTAGAAATATATAGTTAACTCAAAAATTACATCTTATCATAAATAATTAAAGAATAATAAAAGTTACACGTTAAATATATAAACGTTCTGAAAAGTTAAAGATTTTAGTTTCATTACAAAATGAATTTTAAAAATACTAAGATTTAGATATCACTACTCCATAATAAAACCACGTGCCTAAAATTATCACTACTCAAAATGTTTGGTAGTTGACTTTAGCAACATAACTAAGAATTTAGGCAAGTTGCATTTCAAGAAAGTGCTTGTACGCGCAGTGCGCACGCGTTTTCATGCTAGAAAAGGGAGAATCCTCCGTAGCCACTTACAAACTTTCAAGCTAGCCTACACAAATTTAATTATTATAAAAAAATAATTTTTTAAAAATTAAATTTTGGCAATTTTATCTTGTAACATCAGTTGCATCCTCTGAGTGACTACTTATTTTTTTATTTATTCATTTTTCTATATTCCAAAATTACATACCTTAAATTGTAAAAAAAAATAGTCAAAATATCAGTCTTTTTATTATAAATCTAATATATCTTTATCTTTTTTCTATTTCTTCTTCTTCTTCTCTATTATTTTAATGGATGTTTTCTGCTTCTAATTTGATGTATTTTGTAGAATTGATAGCGAAGAAATAGAAAAATTAGCCACATATAATAATAACATTCATAAATCTATTACTTTTAAATTTTGGGTTAAAAGTGTTGTAATATTTTAAGAAAATGACGATGATTCATGGATATTGAAATATTTATCAACACCTTATCCGTTGATATCTTATTAGTGTCCATTTTTTGTCTATTTATCTCTTAAAAACACAATAAAGATACTGGAGGTTGAAAAATGATAAATGTATACCTCTACCATAAGAACACCTATTTTACGTTTTCACATTTTGGTTAAACTAGTTTAATGTTTTGGTTAAAATTATTAGTTAACTACTATAATACATATATAGGCATCACATAATCGTTAAAAGGCCTTCTGAAATCCTTTTGAGACTTTTCTCTATTGATCTTATTACAGCCTCTTCTATTTTTTCTTTCAAATTCACCAAATCAAATTTATATCTCCAAATTATTATAATTGAGAAACATGATATCTACATAATTTTTTGAAGACTACATCACTTAGATTAAACGAGTGGAATGTTTCGATTAAATTAATATAATTGTGGGTTAAATTTTAAATAAGTAATGTAAAATTAACACAATTTTAATTTAGTGGTGCACATCTATCGATGCTCCTAGAGGCTCCATGGGTCATTCAAAGTAGCTAGGGAGACCGTGTATTGACTTTCATGAAACAAAAAAAATAATAATAATGGAAGCATGAAAATGTATATTCATAGATAATTAAACAAATAGATTAAATTAAATTTGAAAAATTGCATTTATATAAATCATATTTGACCCTATCAAATTTAGAAAAGATGGATGTATATAAGCTTGTATATAAGTTTGGAATGGAGTGTCTCCCTCGTATCCATTTAACAAAGAAAGTTTTGGCCACCACTTACTCCTTAGCCTTCTAAAAATGGAGAAATCAAGGCCTTCAGACCAAGTTGTTCTCTTCATCGACCAACATAATCCTAAGCCATCATCCATGGAAGCCGAAAACCATCAAGAGAAACCCAGACACCCCATAAAAGTAAAAACTCTTAACCGTCTCAGCTTCTCAAAACCCAAATCCCGAATCCAAGAGTTCAACCATGTTCCCCGCAACAAGCTCGCAGCCTCTGAAGAAGAAGATGACATTATCCAACCCACGTACAAGCTCACTTCCAATGAAGAAGACGACGACGAAGATGACTGGAAATGGGACAAGGAAGACATGGAAGAGGATGGCTCAGAGCATAACACGAAGTTGCACCAAAAGAAGAAGTTCAAAGTGAAGTGGAGGCTCGTGATGGAGTGGGCTTTGTTCCTCAATATATTGGCATGCTTGGTGTGTTCTTTGACAATTTCTTCCATAACCAACATGCACGTCCTGGGATTGGAGATTTGGAGGTGGTGTGTCATGGTAATGGTTACATTCAGTGGTCGCCTGGTTTCAGGTAATTATAATATCATTTTCCTTATAAATGTATTGAATTTAGGGTTTGAAAAACATTTCTGCAAATAATTTATGATCCAAACAGGGTGGCTAGTTGGTGTGATCGTGTTCTTCCTTGAACGAAACTTCATGCTAAGGGATAAGGTGTTGTACTTCATCTACGGGCTTAGAAAAAGCATAAGAAACTGTTTGTGGTTAGGCCTGGTGTTACTCTCGTACTGGAGCTTGGTATTCGACGATGTGCAGAAGAAGAACCACAAGTTTCTGAACAAGATGTTTCAGGCGCTGGTGGCAGTTCTGGTGGGCGCAACCATTTGGCTGGTGAAGATCGTACTGGTGAAGATGCTGGCGTCGTCGTTCCACGTGACGACGTACTTTGACAGAATGAAGGAGAGCGTTTTCCACCACTACATTTTGGATACTTTGTCGGGTCCGGCGATGGAGGACGCGGAGGAGATATTGCGGCAGCACCAGCTGATGGGGTCGAAGTCGATGCCTGCGAGGTTGAAGATGAAGGAGGCGAAGAACTCGTACAAGTCGAAGAGATTTGGGTCGAGGAAGATCGACATGGAGAAGCTGAGAGAGCTCAGCATGGAGAGCCCTTCGTCTGCATGGAGTGTGAAGAGACTTGTTAACTATGTCAGATCTTCTGGCTTGTCCACCATTTCCAGAACCGTCGATGATTTTGGCAATGCTGAGTCTGAGATCAATAGCGAGTGGGAAGCTAGAAACTGTGCTCAGAGGATTTTCAAGAACGTTGCCAAACCTGGTGCCAAGTAAGTGCATATTCTCATTTTTTTTTTTTATTTGTTAGCGTTGCGATACACCCAATAAATTTTACATTTATATTATTTAAGAATCGAAATCAAATATAATTTAAATATTTTTTTTTCAAAACGAACAATATCTACCCGGATTAACAAACAACAAAAGAGATTAAGTTGATATGAGATTTCACTTACATATGTGTGAGTATTTATAATTTTAGATTGAAATTGAATTCAAATTCTTTTTTATTTATTCATGAATCTATCATATCAAATCTCTTTGATATATTTTCTGAAAAGGCCATCAGTATTGTCGTTTAAAATGACCTAGAATGAGAAACTTAGGTATCTTGGTGACATAAAATTTCTAAAGCCACTAAAAGTGGACAACATTAGCGACTAGGTACTTTTATACTTTGATGCTTTTCTAGGTCTATCGAAAAGGTTGTGCACTTGACCCATACAAATAAACAACTAATTAATAAGAAGAGAGTGGGTGAGTTTTGCACCATTAAGGGCATCTCTAGTGCACATTCGGACCCAGGTGCCATGGCACTGTATATATTGTGGGTTTGGTCCCATGTATTTATAATTTTATTTTGCTTTTGTGGTCCATGCTATGAGCTCTTAAAATAGAACTAAGGTGTGTAGTGCTGCGATCGGAGCCATTTTGTGGTTCATTTCGTACTCATTGTCAGTGGTCCATTAGTGTTGCGTTTCACTGCTTCTTTCATCGACCAATTCCCGCAATTTGTGCTCAGTGGCAATGCGTCATCATGCAGCAAGAGAAAAAAATACACCCGCGGAATTTTATACCTAAGTTTCGTAAATGTATTCTGATTTAAGGTTTCTTAACCGTAATTAATTCTCTTAATTTTGATAAAGCAGCATTATTCGTGACGTCATGTTATACATTGCTGACTGCCTATTTAATTCTGTTAGTTCCAACTTATAAAGAAGAATACATATTTTAAATAGAACTATTTTATATTATAATAGTTCCGGTTTACTTTTTCCCTACCCCAGTGTGTCAGCACCATAGTGTTGTGTCAGATCCATTATTTTGCAGCAACAGAGAAGATGGTTCCGTTAAGATCTTCCATTGTGGTGCAAAATATTCTAAATGTAGTGCGCAAGCAAAGCACTATTGATGTATTGTCCCACCAAGAATAAACTGTTTCTTTTTTTTTTTTTATGGAAAATAATATTTTAATCTATTTTTTTATCTATTTTTAACTCATTATTTTTATCATTTTTAGATTATATATTTTAATTTTTTATAATGATGTGATATAATGATTTAAAAATAATAAGAGTAATGAATTAAAAGTAGGTTAAAATAATGAATTAAAATATCATTATTTTTTAAATTAGGTACAGTGAAGTGTTTTGGTTTGGTGGGTCAGGGTTGCTAATTTTACCTCATTTATCATGTGTTCTTATTGAACTAATTGACACAAATGATTGTGTCAGTGGTTGACTTTTTGAATAAGCAATTAATATCTGAAAAGATTAATTAGCAACAATTATACATAATATTTATTAACAGTGAGTTAAAATATGGTAATTTGCAAATTACTGAAGGTATATTGAAGAGGAAGATCTGATGAGATTTTTGAAGAGGGTTGAGATACACACCATATTTCCACTCTTTGAAGGTGCTCTTGAAACAGGACAGATAAGCAGGTCTTCATTCAGAAATTGGGTGGTAAGTTTTTACTATATAAAAATTATATGTGTTTTCCCTTTTTGAAAACTATTTTAAATTTGAAGTTTAACATAAGAAAATAGAATAGAAGTTTCTAGGTATTTTTTATTTCTTTTAGGTTTGAAATCTTTTTAAACTAAAAGTTACTTGGTGAAAAAACTGTTTTTTTTTTAATATATTTAAAACTAAAATGCACCTATGAACATAAAACATGTGTAAAATTAATTTAATTTACAGAAATTTGTTTTTATGATAACAAAATACACGGCAAATCTATGCATTAAAAGAGTAAAATTAATTTAAATCTCATTTACAATTTATTTATTAAATATAATACTAATAAAAAATTAGTAAAGATAACAGTTTAAAATTTATATTAGAACTCAATAATGCCAAATTTATTTAAAATAATTTTTTCAATTTATGTTTCAAAAAAGTAACCATAAATTAAAAAATTCAAAGTATTATGAGATCTAAATTATATTTAAAGAAAATATAATAATTATTTTCAAAGGCTAAAATTTCATTTAAATTATTCCCATTCATTGCAATAAAATTATTTTCTTTCATATAATAAGAATTAAAAAAATTAAAAAATTATTTAACTTTTTAAAGCACATAAATAAAGACAAATTATGACCATTTAACAACCTAAAATGTATGAAAATTATTTAATGGAGAATTCATAGAAGCACTCAAATTAGCAAGTCATTGAAAAATTAAAAGAATTTCATTTTAAATTGGATTGAGATTCAAAACAAAAGTGCATTAATAAGTTCCATATATATAAATTGTAAGAAAAATATCCCTAACGATTTATTTGATCAGATTCGAGCATATTATGAACGAAAAGCCCTAGCACAGTCACTGAACGATACGAAAACAGCAGTGCAACAGCTTCACAAAATAGCAAGTGCAATTGTTAGTGTCATAATAATCATTGTGATGCTTTTGGTGATGGAGGTGGCCACACTCAAGATAATTTTGTTCTGCATCACACAAACAGTTCTCATAGGTGTTGCCTTCCAAGGTACCTGCAAGACTGTGTTGGAAGCCATTATCTTTGTCTTTGTCATGCACCCTTTTGATATTGGAGATCGATGCGTCATTGATGGAGTTCATGTAATTAATTCATTTCACAACCTTTCTTTTCTCATATCTTTCTCTTTGTTTCATTTCATTCTCAACTTCAATTCTGTGTGCTTACATTCACCCACAGATGATCGTGGAAGAGATGAATATCTTGACAACAGTGTTTCTTCGATATGACAATGAGAAAATTTACTACCCTAATGCAGTTTTGCTCTCTAAGCCAATAAGCAACTTCTATAGGAGTCCAGAGATGGGTGATGCAGTTGATTTCACCATCGATGTTTCAACTTCCATGGAGACCATCCTTGCCCTCAAGAAATCTATACAGATGTAAGTAACCATTTTTCTGAACTGTTCTTTCGCTGTGTCTTCAAAATGCATTGATAATCACTGATGTATTAAAGTACAAATCTAGGACTTCACCATAAAGTTGCAGACAAATTTATTGCTTAACATTAAGCACCTTTTATTTTGTTAAAATATCTTACATGAGTGATTATGAGTTTAGGTACATTGAGAGCAAACCCAAGTATTGGAATCCAAAATACAGTTTGATAGCAAAAGGAATTGAGAATGTGGACAAGCTAAAGTTTGCCCTATGTGTGCAACACACTATCAACCATCAGAACTATGGTGAGAGAAACGTTAGGATGACTGAGCTTCTCTTGGAACTGAAGAGGATCTTTGAGATCCATGGTGTGAAGTATCATCTTCTTCCTCAGGAGATTCAGATCACCCATATGAATATTGAACATGGCAAAGTTCTGTTTCAATCATGAACAACTTTCCAGTACTATGCATTTCCCATGTATTACTATACCCTAACAATATCACTTGGTTAATTAGTTATATATATATTGCTTTCAAACATCAATTCTGCTGTATGCTCTGATTGCACTATGTTATATAATGGAGTTGTGGAGGTGTGCACTCTTAATTTATGAATAAAATACCATATATTTTTTTAATGGTCTTACACATTCCGTTTTTGTTTTTTTCCATATTAATTAGTGGGAAAATTTGTAAAAAAGGAGTCACCTTCTCGGCGTATTTGTAAAAAGGGGTCTGTTTGAAGTAATATTGTAAAAGTAGGTCGTGTCGTCCGGTGGGAGGACGACATTAAGGTGAAGTCGTCCTCCCAGAGGCCGGTTTCCCCCGGCCCCCCTTTTTTTTTTTAAATGAAGTCGTCCGGCCTCCGGTCGGTTTTTGCATGTAGCGTGATGAAGTCGTCCGGAAGGAGGTCGGTTTCAGTTTTTGATTTTTTTTTTTCGTTACAATTTTATTTTATGTTTTATAAATTTTCAATTTTCAGTTTTTTCAATCATTTACATTTTTTAAATTTTTTGTATAGTATATTTAATTTGTTGGGATTCTTTTATTAGTATAATAAATTAATTTAAAAAAATACATTACATAATAAAAATAAGATAATAAAAATTCGCAACCAATACATAATAAAAATTACATAATGAAAATAATATAATAAAAGTTACATGAAAATTGGATAAAGTAATAAATTACTGACGGTAGGGACAATTGTCCCTATGATGTCCTTCATTTCTACAATATGAACATTTGTTTCGTCTGTTTGGATTTGGTTCATCCATCTCATTATGGATTCTATTAGTTGGTGGTCTTCCCCTTACCCTACGATGCATGTTTGGGTCTGGAATGAAATTTGGTCCGGTGTATATGGACCAATATTCTTTATTCCTAACCGGATGAAACTGTATTTCATATGCTTTGTTGATGTTGTAGAGGCTATAAACTAGGTGGATGTATGAGGTTAGGTCTATATGTGAGAAAGAGCAAACAACTATTACATGATGACAAGGCAGTCGAACAACTTGAAAATGACCACAATCACACCACCAATCATTTAATTTAACTGTAAAAGACATTGGTAGACGGTGATCATGTGGAGAAAACATCTCTTGAACTTGAAATTCATTATTGTCTCGTGAGTATCAACGCACTTGACACATTCCCGCTTGTTGTTGATTTTTTTAATAATAGTATTAATTTCCTTGGGATACTGGTGGCCTGCTCGTAACATGGAGTCTGCCTTAACCCCTCTCTCAACAAACCATGTTGCGGTCCTTTCAAATGTTGCCTTAATTAGAGCACAAATTGGTAATGAATGAGCTCTTTTCAAAACAGAATTCATACATTCTGCCAGGTTTGTTGTCATGTGTCCAAATCTACTACCCCCATCGTAGGCTTGAGTCCATTTTTGTAGTGGTATCCTATCGATCCAAGATGCCACTTCTGGTGAATGTGATCTCAAAGCCGCCAATTTAGCATCGAATATGGGTTGTTTGACCTCGTAAGCTGTAAAAATGCAATTATATTAGTTAATTTAATTATCAAATATGGTGACTGAAACAAAAATTTTATTACCCATATTCTTTAACCGGTTTTTCAATTCGTGATTCTTGAATTTTTTGTTGAAATTGGAAGCAATATGACGTATGCAGTATACTGATTGCAATCCATCTGCTTCCCATTGTACTTCTTCAAATTGTAGGGTTGCCAATATGCCTTTCCCCCTGTCTGTTATGAAGCAGAGGTTTGATTGTGGTGTAACGTGCTCCCTTAAGAGTTGAACAAACCATATCAAGGCCTCCTTTGTTTCTCCTTCCACTATCGCGAAGGCCAAAGGGAATATATTACGTGACCCATCTTGAGCTAGTGATATTAGCAATGTCCCTTGATATCTTCCTGTGAGAAATGTGCCATCTACTTGGATAATTGGCTTGCAATAATTAAACCCTTGAATGCATGGTCCAAAAGACCAAAATACGCGTTCCGTAATATAGCAAGAAGGGTCAGGTTGGCCACTAACAAGTCTAGGAGATCCAGTGCATTGAATTATTGTGCCGGGATTGCTTTCTTGTACAACTTGATACCACCTTGGAAGTTCATTATAAGACTCTTCCTAATCTCCAAACTCCTTGGCAAGCGTTTTTTGCTTACCCTTCCAAGCTTTGTCATATGAAACTGAATATCTGAAACGATTCTTGATTTCAGCTATCAAACTTTTGATAGGTATGGAAGGATTTTCCTTTACAGAGTTCATCACAATAGAACCAATTTGGTTGGAATCAAGATTGACATGATCTGCAGGTTGCATGGTTGACAAACAAGTGTGGATTCCGTCAATCTTTCTAATCTCCCAATTCAGACTCCGCTTGCTATAAGCAGCTCGTAAACACCACGGGCATCCTTTTTTGTGGTCGACACATCGACATATGAATTTTTCAGATTTGCTCTCAACAACCATAAATCTATAACCATTGTCGATGTGGTATTGCTTGATATATGACACTGTGGACTCTTTTGTGTCAAAAGACATCCCAATACATAATGAATTTTCGGTCATTGGATTTGAAGCTTCAACTAAGGTGTGACTTGATGAGCCAGTATGATCTGTTGTATGCATTGTATATTGGTTGGTAACCAACTCATCTTCACTAAAATCAGACAAAATATCTGGATATTGACTTTGTCCGGCCATTTCTGTGCAAATTTGGTGAAAAGTGAAAATTTTGTAGGGTCAAAAATAATAAGGGGAGAAAAAAATATAAGACTTCAACAAAAATGTGGTGTTTAAATCGTGTGCAGAGAAGCCGATATTAATGGCAACGGTCAACCATATTAAATAACCTATTTTAATGCACACAAACGTCATTAATGACACTATTTCTTAATAAATAACCATTGTTGATACACAAAAGCCGCATTAATGGCAATGACTTTATTAATAAAAGCCAGCGACTTCATTAAATGAACAGTACAGAAACCGTCAGGCGGCCTGGCAACATTAATTGAAAGTCGTCCGCACCAATGATGACATTAATTGAAATTCATCCGCGTCAGTGACGACTTCACTTTGGTTGTCATCCGCACTGATGACGACTTCACTGTCCAAGACCCTGACACCATCACGTGCGCGAATCTGTGCGCATTTATTTCGTGGTTGACCGTGCCCGTGATGTGTGGATCCCCTCACTGCACCACTTCCAAGCCATGAATTCAGGGAAATAGTGGAATTCAGAGATTCCTCCTACTCTCTATGCCATGCATAGTCCAATTTTTACATGCACTGGTCTAAAGTGTTGGCAGCTTTAAATGTCTTTTCTGAATGCATGCTCTCAACCACATTGCACGAAAATATTGAAGGATTGATGGACAGCTGCTGTGCATTCACGTGAGGAATCAAGGCATTGGTTTAAATACCTTCAAGTTGCATCCATATGCATCAGTTTCGGTTTGTGTGTTGTGCTTAGATTGGGAGAGAATTATTTGAAGTTTGTGCGCAGTGGGAGAGTGTTGAATACTTCATCACTTCTTTGATAGCTTCTATTTTCAAGGTTCAAGTATGATTTAATAATTTTTTTTAATTAATTTGCACACTTAGATTCTAATTTTTATTTACTATTTCTAATTTAGCATGACACGAAATGGACGCCCACCTCAAGATATGTCACTACTCCGGCTTCAGCATGAGCATATCACTCACGACTTATGGGAAGGACGAGAACGAGTTCTTAGACCGAGAATAGCTAGAGTTTGGATACTAAACAACCAAGACATACTTGATCCCCGTGTCATAAATTTAATGCATCAAGCTGGATTCGGACACGCCTTGTACATCCCAGACATGGATGTCAACCACTTCCTCATCAGTTCTTTATTAGAAAGATGGAGATCAG
>Ga0214542_1000394_pt1 | contig 76800 bp, 40 predicted proteins | sample CNSS1metaG_FD_160096 | JGI IMG/M metagenome (GOLD analysis project Ga0214542, IMG submission 160096) | Root nodule microbial communities from cowpea collected in UCLA plant growth center, Los Angeles, California, USA - CNSS1 | ecosystem: Host-associated > Plants > Roots > Nodule | place: USA...
CTAAATTAAGAACCAAAAGACATAGATGAAAATAAATCTCAACAAGAATCAAAAGAACAAACAAATTAATTGATCTAACCTCAGAATCCAATTAAGAAATTACAATGGAATCAACCCAAGAAGTTCAACACTCCATGAAATACAAAATAAAAAAAAATAGAAAGAAGAATAAAGAGAAAAAGGAAACGAAATTAGGCCCCTCCTAAGGGTTCCTAAACTCCGAAGTCCCGAGCTTGTCCTTTCTGCTTCTTCCTTGGTCTCTTTATATAGGAATTGGACTAGGCTTTTCTGTTGCTAAAATCTCTCAAATATCTTTTAAAATAAAGATAAAGATAAATATTTAAAAATATTTGAAGAGATATAGACTATTTGACAAATATAATTGGTTGATAATATCAATATCTAATATAATTAAATTAATTAATTAAAGATATATGATAAATTATCACCAATTAGTATTTGTATTAACTTTCCAAATCAACCCTTTGCAATCTCTTTAAATTATCTTCTAAATAATTCAATATCTTCAAGATATATTTGTTTGTTGTGGAACTAAAAAGATTCAAGAAGATCTTGTCATATTTAAAAAGATTTGATAGTTATTATCTTTTAATATTTTATGATATAATTAAATAAGATAATTATTTAAAAATATCAAATAAAATATTTAAAGATATATTTTTCCCAAATTATCTTCTATCATAAAGATAAAGAAAACCGCAAGGTCAAATTTTTTTGTTCCTTTCTTCTTGGTTTAGCCAAACTTCTTCACTTTTTCAAGCTTTTCTTGTTGTCTTCATGCAATGCTTGGCTTGGATTTTTGTGATTTTGATAATTTCTTATTCTTGGATTTATCTTTAAGGTGTCATGAAGCTTTAAGCAATTTATTTCCACACCTCCATGAGCTCAACTTAGTTGTAGTTGCACTAACACACCTCAAAATATCCAAAAAACATTTATATAACTAAAAAGCTATTTTTAACATGTTTCTGTATCTCATGCTCAATAAACCCAATTATAGGAAATCCCAATTAAATCGATCTTTAAGCACACAAATTCAATCAAATACCCAGAAATAAACATTAAATGAGGGCACAAATATGCACTCATCAGTCTGACGACACAAACAACCTAACGACCCTAATGGACTCGAAGAACCGGACAGGCTCGAGGACCCGGACGGGCTCGACGGACTCGACCACCCAAATGTGCTCGATGAGTATGATGATCCAAACGGGTCCGACGACCCCGACGGGCCCTTCGGAGTCGTCGGGCCTATCAGGATCATCGGGTCCCTTCGGGTCGTCAGGTCTGTCCATATCAATAGGGTCGTTAGAGTCGTGGGTTTCGTTCGTATCTTAGGGACTGTTAGAGTCGTGGGACCCATTAGGGTCATCAGGCCCATCGGATCATGGATTTTTTTTCAATGTGGACTTTTTTGGCCCTAGCCCACATGGGTCAGGACCAAACCCTATAGGTTGGGCCAAATTGACACCTCTATTTTTCAAAATATGACCATTGAAGAACAATTTTTGCATTGATGAATTTACGGTGATTATGATATTATATATCTCCAAGTGCATAATTATTTTATTCAACATGAATGCACATACGTGTCTTCTTATGAATTCTAATTTTGCATCAAAGTTCATAGACTAAAAACCTATTGGTTTAATTAGTCAAATGGTACCCACTTTTGTTCGGATGTATCAGTTTGGTACTCGCTTTTAAAATTGTGTCAATTGAGTCCCAACTTTTGAAAAGATATCTCAATTAGGCCCCTTTAAAAAAATTATTAACGCCGTTAATGATATTGATATTTAAAATGACTTACAAAATTAAGTATTTATATTTATATTAAAATTTAGTGGTAAAAGTCATGAATAAAGCTAAGGGTGTTAATAAATTTTTTTCTGAAAGGGACCTAATTGAGACATTTTTTCAAGAGTTGGGACTCAATTGACACCTATTTAAAAGTGAGTATGAAACTGACACATATGAACGAAAGTGTGTATCACCCGACTAATTAAACCAAACATATTTAACCTTATATGTTAACAACCCCTAAATTTTGTCTAAAGATTCGTTAATGTGGTTCATCCAACTCATATACTACACTTCTCTCCGAAGCTTAAGAGGTTCAAAACAAGCCCACATCTATATCCACCGGTTTTTGTATACCGTTTATTAATTTCTTTTGAAATCTTAATTGTTTTGTTTTTCTAATCTTACGAAATAATAATCTATGAAGAATATTTATGTTATGATATCGAATTTTGATATAAGGAATTAAGTGTTAATATTTATATTTTGATGATTATTATTTTAATTTGAGCTTAAGTATCGAGAAATTTAAATAATATTAATTATAAGAAGTCTCTCCTGTTAAGAATTGTTTTTTATTTTAAGCTCAACATTCCATTAAAGAATTCACACATGGTTTGGTACGTACAACAAATTATAGTTGATGTTAGTTGATATCTTTTAATAAATTTAATTTTTACATTTTTTTTCAATTTCTTTCAATTTTTTAAAATTTATTTTACACAAATTTAAAAATATTTAATTGTTATTTAGATTTATCAAATTAAAATTAAGATAGTATTATAATATTTGATATTTATTTTTATTGTTTATATAAAGTACGTGAATAAATAAATCAAATTAATCGATATAATATATGTCGTATATTAAAAATATTTTCAAAACTTAAAATCTAAAATATTTACTATTATCATTAGATTATATTATATTTGTTCGTATTGGATCTGACAGTGGATTTTTGGATATGTGAAAAGATTTGAGTGGATTAGAGAATTCTTATTTATGCTCCCGCGGGTCAGAATATAGAGAAAGATCCATTTGCAAAAAACTTTCCGACGCTCGAGTCATTAAGAGAGTTTAGATCTTTTAGAAGAGAGAATGAGTATAAGAGGGTGTGTATCTGGAGAATACTATACGTATTTATATGACCTTTTGGACCTTGGATCCATGTGATAAAACACAAATAATGGATATCAATAAAATAACGATTTACCTTAAATAAGTAATAATAATAATAATAATAATGATGATGATAATAATAATAACAATAATTATTATTATTATTATTATTATAATAATATAATAATAATGATAATGATAATATTAATAATAATAATAATAATAATGATAATAATAATAATAGTAATAATGATAACTTTTTTACCGAAAAGGTAGTTTGCAAATGGGAGGATCTGATGAGGGTTCAAATGCACGTACGACAGGAGCCCCACCTACAAAAGACTCTCTGATGCTTAAGTAAGTAAGGGAATTTCGTATTTGAGTGTTTCAAAAGTGAGAAAGATATACATATCAGAGTCAGGTGGAGAAAAAGGTATATATAATGTTAATGAACCTTGGTCGTGGCTGATCGTGGTTGTATCTAACCGTCTTTCCGTAATATTAGGCATAGTATCTTTGCTAGATATACATAGTCGTTGTGATCATGGTCTTGAGACTGAAGGAGGAGTGGAGACTTGGCCAAGTGATGACTGTTTTCAACAACCATTTCCTAGCAAGTGTACGGGTACGTAGTAGTATCAACAAGTGTCGTATCCACAGGGATTTAGCAAGTATTTTGGTAGTTTGATTTTTGGGTTTTTTTATTGATTGAGAGTGCAAGTAAATAAAAATAGTAGTTATTAGATAGATTTAGTGGAGTAGGGGCTATGAATTGATTTCATCTCATCTTCTTCTACTACACCACTACCATCTTGTTTACTCATTTTTCAAATCATTCAATGTCCTGGGAGTATTCTTTCTATGTAGATCTAGGTTCATCTCTGATACACTATAACTTCAGGACTCCAAACCCCAGTATGATTTCTCAACTCTTGGTAAAATGTGTCATTGGTTTAATGTGCAAGACTCTCTCCTCTAGCATCCACTCTGGTATGCCATGAAGCATCTAGTACATGTATGATGATTTGATTAGATCACAGTTTGAGATCGGTTTCTCAACTAAAAATCCAAACCAGTAAAATAGATGAGTGATCAAGTCATCATTAAGCATAAATCAAACAACAAATAATTGAATGAAAGCAAAGATAAATACCCAAGAAGTAGAAGTGAATAGAATCAGAATTGATTACATCAAACCTGGACACGAGGGAGTTCAACTACTCATAGAATATTACAATGCAATTCCAGCAGCATCAACACATAAGATCTACACAAAGAGCACCTCCCTCGTGTCTCACAGACCCTATTCTACCCTACTGCTACATTGTGGAACCTCCATTCAATGCTTAGAATGAAGACCTAAGGTCTTTATTTATAGGAATTTTGGGGCGGTGTCTAGCCCAACTTTTGGTGCTCAGCCATAGGGGTTACTTAAGTGGGTTTCCTTCTCAACTTAGCCCCTTGTCCTGGTGCTTAGCATGTGATCTTTCCTTCTTGATAGGGTTTTCCTAGCTGCTCAACCTCATGGATTTGGGCTCCATGTTTCCTTACAAAGAGGGTTTCCTCACGAGGCTAAGCTCCATTTCTTGTGTTCAGCCAGAAATTCCAAATATGTTGTCATGTTTTTCTACTTACATGGCTTAGCTTTGGTACTGTGGCTTAGCTGCATACTTGATATTTTCTTTTATTTTTATCGTAAAACAGCAAAATATCATTAAAATTCATAAAATATTTCTCAATATCTCATTTTGTATCTTAAGTTAAGGAGGTTTGTTTTTACACAAATAGCACCATTTGATACATGATAAGTATCAATTTCAAATGGAAAATTTACTTATTCTTGACACTTATAAGGTCATGACCAAGTGACTGAACAAAGGGATTGGGCCATATTAGGTCATGTCCGTTGTTGGGCTAGGTACGTAGATTAAGCCCCTTCAGTCTTGGGAACTTGATAAGTGGATTTGTTGCTTGTACTGGTTAGGCCAAATTGTCATGTTGACTAATGAAGGCGTTACCATGTTGGGCAAGTTTTATTGAGTGCCACCGGGCCAGGCAAGCTTGGGTAGGTGCTACCGGGTTAGGCAGGCTTGGGAAAGTGATGTCGGGTTAGGCAGGTTTAGAAAGGTGTTGTCGGGCTAGGCAGCTTATAACAGGTGTTGCCACGCTAAGCGGGTTTCTTCGGAATTGTGGCACATTTATGAGGGGATTTTGCTGTAATGATGCCATGCTTTGTCGTTTCATAATCGCATGCCACGTCGTCACATCAGAGTGGATTGATTCATGCGGGATGTTGGATCATCGGCATAGGCCCTTTTGGCTAAGGCCCAAAACGATATTTTGATGAGTAGTTTTGCTTTTTGTCTTAAAACAATTTTTAATTAGCAATGATGTTTCACTTTCTTCCTCCTTACGCTACTTCGATCTTGCCTTAGGTATGTCTTCTTCTTCTTCCTCACCTCCCAACCTTTGTTTTAGCCTTCGCCGTGAACAACCGACGGTCGCGTAGGACATTCTGCCTACTGTGGAGGGTTCTCCTTTTCTCGCCTCCAGAGAGAGTATTTTTGCGCAGCATCACTCTGTTGCGCCTCCTCTAGTTACGATTGCGGTACCTAGGAGAAAGAAGCTTGTTAAGGGAAGGGGGCTGCCACTATTGGGGGCTCATCTGAGGCACAAGTTTTTAAAGTTTGAGAGGGTCGTTTTGCCTCAATCGCGAATCCTAGGTATAATTGGGTGTTGGATGAGGTAGCATCATATGCTTCTGAGTATCAGTCTCTAGTGAAGCTTTCTGAGTTGATGCCGACGTTTAAGTTCTGCCCGGAGGGTTTTATTCCCCTACCTTGCTCGAAGAGTGGCAGAGTGTTTTCGCGTTTGTCAGAGGAATATGAGGTAGGTAACTATGTTTACGAGTTCTTTTGGGAGTTCAATGTGGTGTCCCCCTGCCTGAATTTGAGGTCGATCTTGTGAGCACAATATATATGGTGTTGAGCCAATTGCACCCTATTAGCTGGGGTTTTTTCAAGGCGTTTAAGATAGTGTATGAACACCTTGGATTGACTCCGACACCCAATATGTTCAAATATTTCTACCAGCTGAAGCATCGGGCTAAGGTCGGCTGGGTTCGTTGAAAGGGTTTTTCGGGATTGGTCATCTTTGTACTATGTTTTCCCAATCTTTCAAAAATTTTAAAGGGAAGTTCTTTAAGTTAAAAGCTACCTCTCTTGAGTCTGCCGCTGAGTACTTCCTTCGGTCGAGCACCCAAGAGCCTCAATTTCCTCTATGGTGGTCGCATCCTAGTAGGTTCACCTCGGTGTTGGATGACCTGCTAAGTGTTAAGGAGGGTAGGGGAATTGAGCTAATTGGGTAGCTTCCCCGACCCCTAGAAGTCAAGCAATTACTATATGTTCTTGATATTGAGGACACTAACGCGTATTTTGAGGGTAAGGCTGGTGGCGGGAAAGGATGCCGAGTTGGGTCGGTTGAGGACCATCTTGGCGGATTTGAAGGCTTCTAACGACGGGCTGGTAAAACAAGGTGCCCTCAAGGATGTGGAGCTAGATGTCCGTGCCAAATGCTTGGCTGGCTTGCTACGGAGAAGGGTGTTGACATGTAAAGCCTGAGTGGTGTGTCTCATGAAGATTTGATGAAGCTTCGTTGAACTAACTTGAAGCCATTGCTTTGAAATCATGCTACATTGTTGAAGTTAAGGAGATTTGATGGTATTCATGTTGAACAAGCCTTGAACATGTGCCCTCCACATGGATCAATCATTAGGAAATAATGTTTGATGTTTGTACTTCACATTGTAGACCTTGTAGCATTAGTTAGATGTTTTCGGTCTTTATTGTGTTTTTAAATTTGTTGAAATATTTTTCAAAAGGTTAACATTTGTCTTTTAATCTATTGAATGGATTTTCAACAGGTTAAAAGGTTAGTTGCAGTAGTCTTAAACTATGACTTATTCAATCAATTTATTTATATTTTAATCGACTGATTTCACTTAAGTTAAGTGAAATCAACCTATTGAATTTCGTAACAGTTTGACTATAAGTGCTGTGATTTTTGAATTTTGTAACAGTTTGACTATAAGTGTTGTTAACAAGACCATTTTTTAGTGCGAAACTGTTCTAGAAACCTTGGAATTCTCTCTCTTTCGTGATCATTCAGACTATAGTTGTTGAAGATTGATCTTTGATCAATTCTTAGAGATTTTAGCTTATGGTTGGAGCTTGGAGAAGGTGTTTATGGTAGGCAAGGTTGTCTACCACTGAGGTTGGATCTTTCTCAGGTTTTGTTTGTGTGCTTGGTGGTTTTCCATGTCTGCAAGAGATTTCTTGTTGTGATATTGTGATTCTTGTGTGGTTCAAGAGTCTTGCATGTGTATTTTGCTTATTTTGAAAGTGTAAGAGTGTAAACTTTATAAATATTTTGAAATAGTGCAAAGTCAAGCTCGGGTTGCCTTTACAAACTAGATGTAGCTCAGCTTTGAGTGAACTAGTATAAAAATTTTGTGCTCCAATCTTTTTTCTAACCCTTCTCTCTTGCATTATTATTTAAAGTTCAAAGAACTTGGATTTAATTCATCGTTTTCATATTCTTAGTGTTTTGGTGGCATTTGCAACATTGAGCATGTTTGCATAATCAATTAGAACTTGTCTTGATTGTTCTTTTACATTGTTCGTAATCCAAATCGCAAATCTGCATTTCTGCATTTTTTCTAATATCTCTGTAAGATCTGGGAAAATGAAGTAAATAAATAAATATTTATTTAATAAATGTGAGGGAAGGAATCTATAAAGTAATTAATGCGGAGAATTATGCTAAAGGATCAATGGTAGCTCAAGTGGTTAGACATGCTTGGTGCGTTTGGGGGGGACTTGGGTTCAAGTCTTGTGTATGCCATTAATGTGATGTTTAGAGTTTTTCCTCTAAGTACGACACACTCAATATTATTCTTTTTATTATTATTATTATTTCTCTTATTATTATTATTTTATTTTATTATTATTATTATTATTATTACAATTACTACCATTTTTATTTTTTATTTTAATTTTAATTTAATTTTTATTTTTATTAATATTAGAGTTTTATTATTATTGCTTCATTTTATTTTATTATTATTTTCATTTTCATTATTATTTTTATTTTTAAAATTTTGTTTTATTATTATTATTTATATTATTATTATTATTATTATTATTTGTATTACTATTACTATTTTTATTTTTATTTTTATTTTTATTATTTTTCTCATTTTATTTTATTTTATAACTATCTTTTTTTATTATTATTATTATTATTAATATTTTATTTTATTTTACTCTTATTTTATTATTATTGTTAATATTATCATTATTTTGTTTTATTGATTATTTTATTATCATTATTATTGTTTTATTATTATTGTTTTATTTTATCATTATTAATATTTTATTATTCTTGTTATTACTTTATTCTATTACTATTATTGTTTTATTATTATTTCATTTTATTTTATTATTATTTTCATTTTTAAAAGTTCGCTTTATTACTATTATTATTATTATAATAATTATTGTGATTATTATTTATATTATTATTATTTTTCTGTTATTATTTTATTATTCTTATTAGTATTAGTATTTTTATTATTATTATTATTATTATTATTATTATTTTATTTTATAATTATCTTTATCTTTATCATTGTTTTATTTTATTCATGATTGTATTATCATTATTATTTATTATTATTGCTTTATTTTATTTTTATTATTTTATTATTATTATTATTTTATCTTATTAGTATTATTGTTTTACTATTATTGTTTCATTTTATTTTATTATTATTATTATTATTATTTTTATTTGTATTGTTTTATTTTATTATTATTATTATTATCATTATTTTATTGTTGTATTGTTTTATTATTATCATTATTATTATTATTTTATTGTCCGTGTGATATTTTAGGGTAATTTATGACTGGATAAGCACATTTCATGTTATGGATTGTATGTATAGTGCTTGGGGTGCTTTGGAACTTGCTTCAAAGTGCCAAAAACCAGTAGTCAGTGACGCTAATAGTGTGGCGCCTAGCCCCTTGGGGTGTGCTGCCAAGTGATAACGGAAAACCAAATAAGCTTGGAACGCATGGCACTTGTCGAAAAATGTGATCCGACCAAGCGAAAATGATCTGGTAGAGGCTCTAGAAAGCGTATGGCGCCTAGTGGCGTGAGGTGTCTGCCAGGCGATCTGGATCTAAGTTCGTCTAGCGACGTGAGAGGTGTGCCAGGCGGTTTTGGGTGCAGAGTTGGATCGCGAGGATGGATGTCATGAGGTGATGCTTTGCTAGGGGCCTATTTATGAGTGTAACTTGTATTGGGGTAACACGAGGCCACTTTAGGTTGTAGCCTGGTGGTTTTGGAAGTCCAATGGAGTGTGCGAGATCGTGGCTCGTACGACGACGTTCCGGAAGATTTCCCTCTTTAGTGTAACTAATTGAGTTTGGTAGTCTCGAGACAACTACAGACTACGGTTCATTTTGGGGAACTCCACTTGGTGTCGCGGATTGTGGCCGTGGCAATTTATTCCCTCGTGTGGACTATTAGATGGTGGCCTGCAGTTGAAGGGGTGAGTAGACACTCGTGCAACAAAGATCGATCAATGTACTCATCAAGGGGTGTAGAATCAAGATGCATCCAACATAAGGTTTGGGAGTTGAGGATCGAGGTGCTAACTTGGCTCATAGTTTAAATTGCTTTATTACTTTCGTTGTATTTATTTTTCTTGTATTTGAGCACATCCTATCTGTGTGTGTTTGACGATGATCATGTAACTTGTTACATAGGAGCAGATATGGATGCAGGTGAGCACGTGGATGCTTAGATTCAGAGTGGGGCCAACTATGAGAGTTTTTACTAGTTTCCTTCATGAATTATTTTGTAATGAATATTATGAACAATTAATCTTTGTAATAATTGAACGTCATATGAATTTTATAATTAGCGCATTGAAATAAAGTTTTCAATTTTCCCGCGTTTTGGGAAAAGGAATTATCATAAATGCAATTTTATACTTATATCCCTATTTTAATTATTTAAATTAGTAATATTTGTTTGGGATGTTACATTTGGTATCAGAGCAATGGTTTTCAAATGATTTTTGGGCCTTGGGGAGTGAGCTTGTCGTGTTTCGGTTACGGAACCTTATAGGAATGGACTGGCGCTCTATCAATCATATTATTGATTGTGGATCGCGTAGATTGGTGAAACTGGAAGCATTAAGAACATAAAATATCTTAGTAAGAGTGATGAGGGTGCACACTCATGACTATATCAAAGACAATTTCTTTTCTTAATTCTAAAGGTTTTGGTAAAAGAGAGGGAGGTTATAGGTTGAGTTTGTCTCCTATACCTTTTCCTGTTAGGTTTGCACTTTTGTGGTGTGTTTGTTGTCTGTAGTGGCAAAGGAATGCATATTCATTGCCAAACTTGACTTGCTTGTCTTGTGAGGGTTGGGTAGGGCCTTTGAGGTAGTATCTTAATCGAAGATACGAATATGCAGAAGGATATATCAGTGGATGAGGAGAGCTAAGTTTGGTTTGATGAGCTGAAAAGTGATGTTGGAACTAAAAAACAATGTGTTAGGAAAAAGGGGTCTTCAAGAATAGGTTCTTGGAATTAATACCATAAATTTTGCGAGAGGAATTGAATTCAAAGGTTAGAATAATGAGAGGTGTATAGCGCATGCTTGTGCAACAAAGTTGAGAAGTCAAATTGGTTTTACATCCTAGCATAGGTTTGAGACTAGAGGTGGAAAGTGGTGGAACGTTTAAGGTAAGGCTAAAAAGGTAGAAACCATGAAGGGAACAAAGGAGGAAGAATCTCAAGTGGAAGGTTAAGTTGAGCAGAGCTTGGAAGATTAGTCCGAAAAGGCAGTGTTCTAAGATAAATGGGTGTCTTTAATGGATAACACTGAATCAGTTGAAGCAAATAAGTAAATTTAAGGATACAAGGCATAAAATTAGTGCATGGGGTATGGATTTTGGTTTTGATTAAGATCGTATATTCCTGGTTATCGACAATATGGGGATTAGGTTGTAGTTGACTACAAGAGGGAGTTGGTAGTGGGATGTTGGTTTCTGCTACAGTTGCGGCTAAGTATGGAGTACTCGGGTTTGGTGGTGTCTCAAGATGATCGCAAAATCCATACCCAATGTTAATTGGAATTGATTCCTTTGTGAGATTGGGATATAAACGCAAGAGTGAATAGGTTAGTTTCCAATCTCATCCCAAAATTATGCGATCCCCAACAAAGTGGCGTTTAATGATCCAAAGAGATAAATCGACGATGGCGTATCAATGGTGGATCAAGCAGAAAAGTGAGGGCTGAGTGTTGTGTGAACTAGAGTTACCTAGCAAAGACAAGCGAAGAATAGACACAAAGAATCTCAATGGTAGAAGAGTCCTAGATATGTTTTGAGGTGGGTACTAGAATTTCACCTTGGAGTGGTGAAGTTCTTTATTGCATTAGTATGTGAATGAGAGTTGGTGCCAATAGTTCCTAATTGGATGGTTTTGTGGGGAATGAGAAGTAGGAGAAGTAGGTGAAAAAGTTGTTGAAGACATAATGGTAAGGACTCAATATAAACACATGAATGATTGCAAGTTTTGGTGGATCTTGAAGGAGAAATTGGTAAGTTAAACCCTTCAAGTGAAGTATGGACTAAGATCAGAACAACGATGTGTGAGGCGTTGGATCGTAAGAGGGGCAGAATGCCGGTGTGCGGGTATCAGGACAGGGAGTTGGGTACTTTTGGACTAAGTTGTTACAGCAGACAATGAAGAAGGTTAGCTTCATCCAGGATTAGAGGTACGCGACACAGAACAAACATAAGTTGAACGCAGATAAGAAGAGAGAGTCATTAGAGCTTGAGGCGTTAAAGTAGGTGATGCTTGGGGTTACCCAAACTACAAGCATTGGAAGATCGATCAATCTAGAAAGTTGACTAGAAAGTTTACTGGTCAATAACAAATTTACTGGAGGATCAGTTCGGTCACATAGGAGATTGTTGTACCACAACACTAGGCGAACTTCCATCAAGTGTTTCACATGTCACAAATAGGAAATACATTGCAAGTTCCACCCATGTACTAGAGGAAAATGAGGTTTAGATCAAGCAACATATAACTTTGGACGTAAGGTCAGTGAGAATATTGAATTCCTAGGTCATGAAGGTGAGTGGGAAGGAGATCCGAACAGTGAAAGTTCCTGGGGATGAAGCTACGCATGAGAAGATGTGGGAAATGGAGGACCTCGCGAGGCAATCATAGCTGTAGTTGTATCAGGGTAAGTGTAATTTTTTAGGACAAATATTCTTATAAGTTAGGAGAAATGTAAGATCCGGGAAAATTAAGTAAATACATAAATATTTATTTAATATATGTGAGGGAAGGAATCTATAAAGTAATTAATGCGGAGAATTATGACAAAGGAGCAATGGTAGCTCAAGTGGTTAGACATGCTTGGTATAAAGGAATTGAGATGGACTTGGGTTCAAGTCTTGTGTATGCCATTAATGTGATGTTTTAATTATTTAATTTATTGTGGGCGCATGTGAGTTCGAACCTTGATTATGAAATAGCCCTTTTTAATGATGTTCAGAGTTTTTCTTCTAAATAAGACACACTTCATATTATTCTTTTTATTATTATTATTATTATTTTTCTTTTTTATTTTATTATAATAATAATAATAATAATTATTATTATTATTATTATTATTATTTCTATTATTATAATAATAATAATAATAATTTTATTTTACTATTATTATTATAATTACTATCATTTTTATTTTATTATTATTTTTATTTTTATTAATATTACTGTTTTATTATTATTGCTTCATTTTATTTTATTATTATTTTCATTTTCATTATTATTTTTATTTTTAAAATTTCGCTTTATTATTATTATTATTATTATTATTTCTATTACTATATTTATTTTTATTATTATTATTCTCATTTTATTTTATTTTATAATTATCTTTATTATTATTATTATTATTATTATTATTTTATTTATTTTATTTTACTATTATTTTATTGTTATTGTTAATATTATCATTGTTTTGTTTTATTGATGATTTTATTATGATTATTATTGTTTTATTGTTATTGTTTTATTTTATCATTATTTTTATTTTATTTTATTAATATTACTATTTTATTATTATTGTTTCATTTTATTTTATTATTATTATTATTATTATTTTTAAAATTTCGTTTTATTATTCTTATTATTCTTCTTCTTATTATTATTATTTATATTATTATTATTATTATTATTATTATTTATTATTATTATTATTATTATTATTTTCATATTATTTTATTTTATAATTATCTTTATCTTTAGTATTATTTTATTTATTTTATTTTACTATTATTTTATTATTATTTTTATTATTATCATTCTTTTATTTTATTTATGATTTTATTATCATTATTATTTATTATTATTGCTTTATTTTTTTTTAATTATTTTATTATTAGTATTTTATCTTATTAGTATTATAGTTTTACTATTATTGTTTCATTTTATTTTATTATTACTTTCATTATTATTTTTTTATTTGTATTGTTTTTGTTTTATTATTATTATCATTATTTTTATTGTTGTTGTTTTTTTTATTATTATCATTATTATTATTGTTTTATTACCCGTGCGATATTTTAGGGCAATGGTTATGTATTTTTCCTGTTTTTGTATATTGTTTGGTTGTTCAGGATTTTGTTGGACTATGATCCAATCATGTGATTATGACTGGATAAGCATATTTCATGTTTGGATTGTATGTATAGTGCTTGGGGTTCTTTGGAACTTGCTTCAAAGTGCCAAAAACCAGTAGTAGTGACGCTACTGGTGGGCGCCTAACTGCTTGGGGTGTGTTGTCAAGTGATAAGGGAAAACTAGAGAAGCTTGGAACGCATGGCGCTTGGTGGAAAATGTGATACCGCCAGGCGAAAAAGATCTAGTAGAGGCTTTGGTAAGCGTATGGCGCCTAGCGGCATGAGGTGTCTGCCAGGCGGTCTGGATCCAAGTTTCGTCTAGCGACGCGAGAGTTGCGCCAGGTGGTTTTGGGTGCAGAGTTGGATCGCGAGGAGGATTCCTACACTAATTTGGATGGATGCATGAGGTGATGCTTTGTTGGTGGCCCAGTTACGAGTGTAACTTGTATTGGGGTAACACGTGGCCACTCAAGGTTGTAGCCTGGTGGTTTTTGAAGTCCAGTGGAGTGTGCGAGATCGTAGCTCGTACGACGAGGTTCTGGAAGATTGCCCTCTTTAGTGTAACTGTTTGAGTTTGGTAGTCTAGGGACAATTACGAACTACAGTTCGTTTTGGGGAACTCCACTTGGTGTCGCTGATTGTGGCCGTGGCAATTTATTCCCGCGTGTGGACTATTAGGTGGTGGCCTGTAGTCGGAGGGGCGAGTAAACACTCGTGCAACAAAGATCGATCAGTGTACTCATCAAAGGGTGTAGAATCAAGATATATCCAGCATAAGGTTTGGGAGTTTAGGATTGAGGATTGCGGTGCTAACTTGGGTCATAGTTTGAATTGCTTTATTACTTATGTTGTATTTATCTTTCTTGTATTTGAGCTCACCCTATTTGTGTGTGTTTGGCGATGATCTTGTAACTTGTTACATGGGAGCAGATGTGGATGCAAGTGAGCACGTGGGTGCTTAGATTCAGAGTGGGGCCAACTATGGGAGTTTTTATTAGTTTCCTTCATGAACTATTTTGTAATGAATATTATGAACAATTAATCTTTGTAATAATTGGACGTCGGATGGATTTTATAATTGGCGCGTTGAAATAAAGTTTTAAATTTTCCCGCATTTTGGGAAAAGGAATTATCATAAATGCAATTGATTATACCAGTACAATATCTGTCTAGTAAAATCAATCAACTAACTTTGTTTTGGACCGATTGAAAGTATATTGTCAAAACGGTTTTGCATCCAAACTTGGTGATTGAATTGATTCAATTAAAAATAGTTTTTAGCCTGTAAAGATTGTGTAAAATTTAGCTAGACAATTCAACCCCCCTTCTTGGCATTTCAACCATTTCAAAACTTACAACGGGTAGCTTGGAGAGTAGGGTAAGGTCAAGGTCACTTTTGACCTGCTGACTGCCAGAATTGCTGATCTCGAGGCCGAAGTACAATGCCAAAAGGAGGAGTTAGTTGGGTTTGTTGAGGGTGGTTTGGAGGCGTATGCTCAAGGTTTTGAGAAGGCTAATAGGTAGGTTGCATTCTTTGTCCCCGACCTTGACCTGTTCAAGTTTGATGTGGACAAGGATGTTGTTGATGGGGTCCTTGTCGAGGAAGATGAGGATGATGATGTTGTTGAAGAGTTGGTTGGCGAGACCACCGCGATAGGTGTTTTTACCAGTGAAAAGACTGCGCTAGTGGTGATAAAGCTGGAGGTTGCTAGGGTTGAGGATCCTCCAGCTCCAGCCTTAGTCGAAGTTGATGGAAATAGCCTCTCTGCGGATGTGTAGCCTATAATATCTTAGTCAACAAACAAATTGCAAATGAAAAACTTAATTGCCTTTTAAAAAGTAGTATTGACATGTTTTTTTTATGTTTGTTTGTATGTTTGTTTGCCTTGTCAAAGAAGGCTTCGCATATTGCCTCATTATAAAGGGCTAATTGTCGCATTTTAGAGGGATTCGTGTAGTTCCTTGTTAGGGAGAGCTTAGAGTAGTACCTTATTAGAGAGGGCTTGGTGCCTTGTAGAGGGCTTCGAGTAATGCCTCGTTTAGAGAGGGATTTATAAAATGTGTTAAAATAAATCGAGGAAATGCAAGATAAAGAACATAATAAAGGACTTTTATTATAGCTAGCTAGTGTGCCTCATTAAAACCTCACTCGATAAAACCCTCCTTGAGGGATAAAATTTGGATCGAGGAAAAAGAGTACACATTTGTCCTCAAGATTAACTATCGTACATTTTCAAGGTGGGTTGCGTTCCATGTCCTTGGAATGGGCTTCCGGCTTAGTTCCTCTAGTTTCTAGGCTCCATTTTGGAGTGAGTCAATGACTCGGAAAGGGCCATCTCGGTTGGGGGCGAGCTTCCCCTCTTATTTACTTTTGTGTGCGTTGTCGAGCATTCTCCACACTTAGTCGCCCTTTTAGAATGCCTGCTCCCGGACTTGGGTATTGTATCGCCAAGTTGCTCTTTGTTGGGTTGTTGCAACCCTTACACTGGCTTCCTCGTGGACCTCATGGATAATGTCTAAGTTGCCTCGTAGCTCTTCATCAGTGTTGTCTTCATTGAAGTGTTTTCGACATAAAGGGGTGCATGGTTAACCTAGAGGATTGCTGAATCTCTTCGGCCCACAACCCTTTTTGCTCTCCCCAACTTTTTCTTGAGCTCGTTGAGGAAGACCTTGTTGGTGGCTTCGACTTGTCTGTTCGTTTGGGGGTGCTCCACTGAAGATAGCCTGTTTTTTATGCCAAGTTGACTGAGAAAACCTTCAAAGCCAACATCGATGAACTGGCAGCCATTGTCAGTAACTAGGGAGTGCGGGAATCCGTGGTGACAGATGATGCTTTTCCAGCAGAACTTTTGTACCTGTTGGGCTATTATGATGGCTAATGGCTCTTCTTCTATCTAGTTGGTGAAGTTTTTGACGACCACGATTAGGAAATTTACTTGTCTCTTTGTGAGTGGGAAAAGGTCTAGTATGTCCATGCCCCAAGTGGGGAAGGGCCATGGGGTTGTGATGCTGCGCAATTTTTTTGGAGGAACCTGATGTAGGGGCCCAAACTGTTGGAACTTGAAGCATTTCTTATCATACTCGTGAGGGTCTCGCCTCAGCGTGGGCCAATACCCTGAACTTAATGCCCTGGCTGCCATGCAAATGTCATGGCGTAGCTTTGCGAAAACATACTAGGCCTGTTCGTGATCAAGGTATTTGAGCAGGTGGCGGAAAAACCTCTTATGAAGAGCTCACCATTAAGGACGGTGTAGAAGGAGGCTTGTCATTTACCCATTTGTGATCCATGTGGGTGTTCCATTGGAGATTTCCAAAAGTGGGGCTAGATAGGGTTTGTTGGATGAGTGTTCGATGTTGGCTAGGTTTCTTTATGCTAGCTAGCTTGGATAGTATATATGCCCTACTGCTCTCCTCCTTAGGTACGTGGTGAATCTCGAAGCTCTTGAACTAATCAACTAGGCTACGAACCATGTTGGGAGTCGCTATGACAGAACAACTTCCTCACTCCTAACTCGTGGGCAAGCTGAAGCCCGACCAGGAATGTAACATCTTGGCCGAATATTACTAATTTAAATAAAATAAAATAAAAATTAATAACAAATCGACAATTAATAAAACCTTTTTTCCAAAATGCCATAAATTTAAAATTTATTAAATGCGTGATAGTTTTGAAATTCAAACTAAAACATTAATAGTTCCAAATTTCCAAATAATAAATGCCATAGTATCTTAAGTACATAAAATCGTGATAAAATCTGCTCTACATATTCCCCACACTAGCTCCTCTCCAACTGTATGTGTCACCAACTCCCCATGAAACATCATCTCCTCCTGTGTAATAAGTTACACGATCATCGCCAAACACAACAGATAGGGTGAGCTCAATATAATCAAACATACATACAAGTTATAAAACCTGCACCAAAAGCATAATAATTGATCCTAAAACCTCTCTTGAGAACCCGTCATTATGCACTAGGGATCATGGCCTTCCACCATGTTCATCCAGCTTCTACACACTTTGATAATGACCTTATGATGGCATATGCTACCACGTGCCACCACTAGTTATCCAACCTCTACAAGCCTCCACTCGTAGACCAACATGTGTGGAAGATATTACGTTACGAACCACCATCCGTAAAAACTAAATGGAGCTAACCAATACAAACCACCATCTGTATTCTCACACAAGATTCTCAACATCACACGCCACAACCCATGAATGAAAATCAAGTGGAGTTAGCCAACACAAGCTACTACTAGTATGCTCCCTAAAGATTTCCAACATCACCGGCCACAACCCGTGATTACACGTGTTCAAAATGCATTACTAGCCCACCACTCGTAAATGGGCCTTAGCACATCTCAACCCCAAAGCCATCATCCAAAGCATTTAAAATTCACATTTTTATTAAATATTTTTTGTTTATTATTAGAGTTGGTTTAAAATTAGAACATATTTTAAAAGTGAGAAATAATACCATTGGTTTGAAATCTTAAAAAGTTAAAAATCACATAAAGCATTAAAAATAACATAAACATTATATTAATTAGTTATATTATTTTTTACCTTTTAAAATTTTAAATCAATAGTATTATTTCCTATTTTTAAAATTTTTATTTTAATTTTAAACCAACTGTAATTCTAAATTAAAAATATTTAATAAAAATATGAATTTTAATAAGAATATTAGTATAACATTTATATAAAAATTAAATTTAGTCTCAGTTTGGACTCGGACAAAAATGCTCAATTTTTAAAAAAAATTGGACCAAATTCAACAAAAATAACGAATATGAATACCAAATTAAATATCAAAAAAATAATCGTGACACATGACATGATATTGGCTTGACACATTGACATTTTTTATTAAAATTAAAAATTAAAAATTAAAAAAAAAACTAAAACCCCCAAAATGACACATGTTAGTTATTGTTCATACGATTAAATATTGTAATGATGTTAGAAAAAATGACCAAACTGAACAAGATATATGAATATTAATACCAAATTGAAAAAAAAAATCTGTGATCTTGAAAAAGCAAAACGAATATTAAAACAAAATCCGTATTTAAACCTTTATTATATATTTAACATATGAGATTATGCAGGACCGATATATATAAATGAAAAATCATTTTACTTCTTAATAATGAAATAATATTAATTTAGGTCATGGTACTTAAATTTAGTCTTAAAAATTTGATATTGTCATGATTTTAAAATTAGTTATATAAATTTAATATTTAATAAAAATATAAATTTCATATTATTAATTAATTAGTTATGAGTCTTCCTTAACATACATTAAATATTTATTTTTCATGTAAGAAAAGGAATGTTTTTATTTTTTTTATCTGCAATAACAAATTAAATTAATAAGGCAATTGGGTTGTAACATCCATTTAATAAATACGATTAATTAAATGAAACATAACACATGATATAACATAAAGAGCATTGTCATGGAGTACAAGTGTCACTCCCTACAATTAATCAAAACCTACGGAGAAAAAACTAACGCACACCACGATACCATTAACAAAAAGAACAAGAATAAATATTTTGACAGTCATCCAAAATATGTGCTCCTAGAGCAGGTACAGTACATAGGCCACAACCTTAAAGAGTACTCGAAGCAGGGAATCCAACCTAAGAATAGCTACGCAATGGACTTTCCATCACCCTGACGACCACTAGGGGTTCCCACATCTGCTCACATCAATAAATTGATGATCATCACAAAAGGAAAAAACCATACATAGAACACACAAGCAAACAGAAAGGATAAGCTAAAGTAGAAAGGTTTTTATCATACAATTGAACATAAACTTTAAAAGTCAAGAATACATAAATCAACCAAGCATGTGATGACCAACAAGCAAGACTCTAAGATTCAATTATCTGGATACATATAATCAGTTGGAATCACTGGATGCTTGCACTTGTGGTGGCCTCTACTGCTCTGTAGAGCCATTGCCAATGGGTTTCACCCTACCACGCACAAGGTTAGCCTTCAAACATCTAAGGCCATTATCCTGCCAAAGACTAGGGCTTCCTGCTACTCTCACCACTCGAGTTAGTACGCTTTACATGAGATTAACTAACTCTTTAGAGTTTCAGGATGAAATCCTTACTTAATTATATACTAAGGCACCACCACGAAACCTTATTAACAGGTTCGTGGAATTACGTCCTAACCATGAGGTACCACCATGAGCTCTCACCAAAAGGGGTCATGAAATTACGTCCTAACCATGAGGTACAACCATGAGATCTCACCAAGAGGGTCATGGAATTACGTCCTAACCATGAGGCACCACTATGAGATCTCACCAAGAGATTCATGGAATTATATCCTAAACCATACCAAAATCATGTCTCCCCAATCAACCACAATTTATCAAAGAAAGAATAGTCTCATGCCAATATTCATGTTTTCCATTTCACACTCAACATAGTAAATTCTCATTCTCATTTCATCGCACACAATATACATGGCATCATACTTCATGCTTTTACAGTAAAACACTCTATCAGGCAAGCAAGCAACCACATCAAAGAATCAATTAGAACAAGAGCACAAAACCTGCCCCAATCTCGCTCACGCTAGAAGTCCTCTCTCAAGCGAGAGAGGTTCTCTCGCTCAGGCGAGCCCATCTCGCCTAGGTGAAAGCTCGAAAAGTGGAATACTGGCTTCTGCAATTTCTAACTTAGGCGAGAGCTCCTCGCTTGAGCGAGATTGCTCCTCGCTCAAAACAAAGGTTTGTCGCCTGAGCGACAGTTCGAGAAGAAAACCTGGGCTAGCTTATACTAGTCTTGCGTAGGCGAGACTAGCTCGCTTGGACGATAAAACCAGTGCTCACCACTGTTCACGCGATTAACAACCACGCATTCGAGACTCAATCAACATTTATCAATATTCCAAGCAATCACAACAGCACCCAAGCATCTTAAACATGAAACAAAGCTAAAACAGGAGGATATGAAGAAAACAAGAAAACTCTAGCTTCCCTTATCTGGACAGGTGCTAGCGGAAGGCACAAGCACACAAAATGGAGGATTACTACAGCTTCAGGAACTGATTTGCGAGCTGAAAAATAGCAAAACAGATTTAAAACGAGTTCACCAAGACGAACCCTAGTTGGAAACACGGGAACATAGCTAGAAAAGAGGAAATATCAGTTGGGAGTTAACTTACGTGGAACAGAAATGGGGTTGAGCTAGTTTGAAGACGAATGAGACCCGAACCCTAGTAAAGCTTTGTTGAGGGAACAAGGAAGTGAGCAAAGATTCTGTTTTTGCAAAGTGGGCAAAATGGAAAACGAAGAGACTGAAAGGGAGTCCTTGGGGCACCCTTTGGGCTGGCCCTTAGGCCCAACAGATGAGGTTAGGCCCTAAAACATTATGGCTGAAAATAAGTGGACCTTACATGGGTTGCCTCAGCCCATATACAAAAGAGAAAGAAACTAAAAAAGAAAAGAGAAAAAAATCAAACATAATATCTCCTTAAAATCACGTGAGATTGTGCCAAACTGACAAAACATGAATAAACTCGTTACTCTTATACATGCCACAAAGAGGTGTTATGTAAACTCATTCAAAAATGTCATTTGTTGTTGAATATATTGGGTTCTTAATCATATATAGTTGTAGTTCTCCCTCCAAGCTTTCTACATTCCCTTTCCAATTTAAAGTTTTTGCATATTAACTCCTGCAAAATTGTAAACAACAACAAGATAAAAAAAATTTGAACTAATTTTCTTCTATACGAGTGTTATTAGGAGTCTATTATGGAATCAAAGCCTTCTCAATATATTTACAAGTCAAGTTATCCACTAAATAGGAAAATCTAGTTATGTACTACCTAAATTGGACCTTATTAATTAGAGATGTATTGGTTTATTTTTTCTACTAAAATACAAGGCAACTTTTGCAATGATAATTTCACAAGATCACAATTATTTATTTTAATTGCATATGATTAAATTTTAAAATATTATTGCTTATTTTCTTTCAAAGTAATTACTTCCTGAAATTAAATAAAACTTATTTAATTACTCCATCTGTTGGTAAGGCCCTGGTAAAGAGAAAATATAAGAAAATTATATATGGAATTCAATTTAAAGGATCATATCAATAATCTTCCTTGGACAGCCAAGAAACTTTAACAACCTCTTAGCAATATTTTTCCTATTAAAAGATAAAAACACGAAGAGCTGTGTGATAATGATTGTTTTCAATAATTACTTTAAGGTTAAAATACCCTTTTTGTCCTAATTTTTGTCAAGTTTTGTCAAATAAGTCCTAATTTTGGTATTGTGTTCAAACAGGTCCCAATTTTCGTCAATTTTGTTCAATTGGGTCATTTTTTGCTAACACCGTTTAAATCATTAATGGCCATGAACAATTTGGTTAGTAGGTGTTAACTCATTTTTTTAGTTTGGCTTAAAGTAACAAAACCTAAATTATACCCCTAATGTGGTAAGGAAGATGACTCATGATCGAATCCAAGAAAATGGTGCGTGTTAAGCAGTGGCGGAACTTGACCAAAAATTCTAGGGGGGGCAAATTATATTTGTTATATATAAATTATTTTTTTAATTAAAAAAAATTAATTTCTTTTAATTAAAAAAATCAATTTCTTTACATCATTTTTTTTATTCAAAATAAGCACTCATCACAATAAAATCTAAACAATAGAATTTAAACAATATAACAATGAATAATTTTCTAGACGCATTTGATATGAACCCATTTTAGATAAGTCATTCGTACCTTATCAATTTAATTTGGTGGGTATTGCCAAATTTGAAGACGCTTTCCCGAATCACGTTCTAAAGTATTTTCAAATTCATTATATGTAACTTTAGCAACCTTAGAGAGTTGTTTTTCGTTTTCTTCAATATTTGGAGTCTCATGAAGTTTCTCAATTTTAGATGACGTAGATGCATTTTTTTCATCTTCATCCCAAGCATTCCTCTTGAAAAAATAATCAATTCTTTTACTCTTTATCATAATTTTTTTAATATAAATTTTTCACCTCTCACCTATTTACAAAAAGATAAAATTATGAATACCCCAAATTAAATCTTAGAAGCAAGACTCAATATTTTAAGAAAACTAATAACTTCTAAATGATTAGCTTCCCTTACCTTAGAGTAGATTCCTAATATTGTTCTTCCCTTACACAACTTCAAAGCCTAAAATAGCTCTATCTACGTAAAGAAGAGTTTGATCAACAATTAAAGCATGATTTTATAATCTCTAACAGATAGAGATATGTCTAGAGCGTAGAAAAGCCACATACAATAGAAAAACATATTGCTTCAAAAATAAAAAGGAAAAGATGAACTTACTCAAAAGAAGAAATTGTTCGGTCCAAAATGTTCCTTAACTCTTCAATTTTATCGTAGTGCAATTTGATTTTGAAAATAATAAGGAATTGATGGTGAAAATTGAGATGAAAATAAAACGGGAGAAAGAGATGAAGGCACGTAAGAGAGAAACCAAATAAAAAAGTTTAAGAAATTATATTAGAAAAAAAACATAATTTTAAATTTTAAAAAAGATTTTTCAAACTAAATTAATATAAATAAGGTAATAATATATAAATAAGTAATAATATATAAATAAAGTAATAATATATAAATATATTTTTTTAAATATATAGAAAATAAAATAAAATAAAAATCAATTAATATAAATAAAATAATAATTTATAAAAATTATTTTTTAAATACATAGAAAATAAAATTAAAAAAAAATGGTTGGGGGAGCCACGGCTCCCTAGTCCCTTCATACTTCCGCCAATGGTGTTAAGTCTAGTTTGTGTAATTTAATCTCCCTAAAAAAAAATAAAATAAAACAAAGGGGGAAAATTAAAATAAAATAAAGAAACTAAGAAAGTGCTCTAAATTAAATGCATAATATGCCATGATATGTATGAATGCCATGCATGAGTAAGCGTATAGAAAAGAAAACTTGAAATGTAGAATGTATAGAATTAATGAACCATGGAATGATGCATTGCAAATTTTAAGAATAAAATAGAAGCTATATTAGACAATGGAATCAATTGTGGTGATTTAACTTACTCAATCATGAATGTGAATGCAATGAAAGTACTACAAAATGAGTATGAAGGCTTGGGCACCATGAATGATAACTGAACTTAGATGGAACTTATGCACATAAATGTTATACAGATTTCATAGCAAAGAAATGTGGATGTACATGAAAACAAGCGTGACACAAAATGACAACATAATCTTGGTCTATGACAATAGAATCAGTGCAAGACAATGGTAGAATTAACAACAACATCATATCAGGGTAAGTCTAACTAATGTATTCCCTTTATGCCACTGAAATGGATGTGATCTCATGCAATTTAAGTGAAAATTAAGCTACATATGCATGTGTAGAATCTGTTACAGTAAGGTATTGATGCAAACTATTCCAAACATAATGAGTGCAAAGATAAGATGTTGGAAAAAATGGGAATTGTAGCTAGTGCAATTATGCAACTGTTAGGTGAAAAACGGTAAGTGCACCGATCGCACTTACCGTTTCCTCCACAGGACTTGTGCAACACATGACAAATCTCACAATTCACAACTCAAATAGAAAACAAAGCTCACAAAAACACAAAGAAACATTTTTTTGGTATTTTATCAAATAGTTGGTGTGCAACAGAAATTTAACATAGATTATATACAATTGTCAAGACTAGATTTCATTCACTTTATTCTCATGCATTCACAAAAATCTCAATTCCAATTGCATGCCAAAATTAACTCACAAAAATACTCAAATCCTATTCCTAGCAACTTTGAGTCTATGATAACTCATCAAGTTCCATTTCCTTGAATCCTCAACAAGTAAAATCATGCATTAAGTTCAAGAGTCTTAAGATTACTAATGAATCATGTTTTATCCCTAGATACAAGCTCCATTAGGCATTCAATTTCAGTTCTAGTTCAAAAGACATTTTCCAACACCTCAAAAACCACAAATCATGCATGGGTGGTCAAACCAAAGCAAGCATTAAGCATGGAAATCAAATAATAATATAGAAATGGAAAAGTATATGGATTAACATCACATAATACACGAGAATTAAGTTCACTACATCTAATTTCAACAAATAGGTCTAGCTCTCCATGGTAGAGAACCTAGGTTTTACAAATTGAAGAGATAGGGAAGAAATGGAAACCAAAGAGAAGATGCAAGCCCTCTCCCAAGGTTCTTGGCAACTGCTCCATGCTCCAATTGTGCCTCTCATTCGTGTCTCCATCTCCAATTCGCAACCCATCTTCCTCTCTAACCCCAAAAATGGGAAAACCACCATGAATGGAGGAGAAGATTCAAGGAGGAGTGAGAGAGATTCCCAACACTCCTAGCTACCTTCAAGAGGCTCTCCAAGCACCCAAAAGTGTTTCTTTATCATAAAAAAATGAGGAATGGCCCAAACCCTCACGAGAAGCAAGATTAAAAACCCATTTTTTCACATGTCAACGACGCCACCGCTCAGCCTTGTCTCAGTAGCGCTCGGCGCCAGGTTTTACGAATTGGATTGCGCTCAGCCCCACTTTCCACCACTCAGCCTTGGGCAGTTTGACAACAATATGTATTTGAAGCACTAGGCATGATTCTAGTGGCGTTTGACACGGGTATTTACTTCAAAATCAATACTTTCTCGTCGAATCATGTTCCCTTGAGTTCTTGCTTGTTTTCCTCCACCACAAATGTTTCCTATTAGCTTATTTAACACACTTAAAAGAGATATTACAGGCAAAACAAGCATAAAACAGTTAAAACACAAAACGAAACAATAAACACATAAAAATAGCTAAAAATAGACATTATCAATAGCCAACCAGATGCAGAAGTTTAGACCAAAATGAAGATTCACACTTGCCACACCATGACGGATTCCACCAATTTATGCAATGTAGTGCTTACATAAAATTACCAATCCCATGAATGGATGCTAAGCTGCCAAATTAAAATGCTAATTCTAGACAAAAATTGAGATCCAAATGACAGTAACAAACCAACTCAGATCATATTCAGGTGTAGTAAATTTACCAAAAATAGACTTCTTAACCCACTAAAACTTTACTTCAATGTAAATTTTACAGTTGAGAATGTAGATGCAAAAGTTATGTACTAGAATCTAAAATAATAGTGAATGAATTGAACAGTAAATTTGACCTACAATCAGTAGTAAAATGGACATGGTTTCTAAGCTTGGAATGTAATCTAAATGATGCTAACAAGTTAAGAATAACAACACAAAATTTGAAGACTATGCTTAGCCATTTCAAAATGGGACTGGGAACATGTGCACATGAAACCAGCATATGACAACAACAAAAATCAGTGCTTTTTAGCAGCATCACACCCAGCTTAATTCATATTATGATCCAAATCTGTATCATTATATAATGTGAATGCAAAGACATATGGAAACACACGTGAAACCAATTTTTAGTAGAAATTGGATCTGTGACAGCTTGGTCAATATGTGGCAGTGGCAACAGAGAATTAATCATGCAAATTCATGTTAGAGGGATTGAGTACAACAATACATTCCAGATGAGAAAACTAAATTTTGAAGCATCAACAACCACCAAATGTAATTCAATTTCTCTAGACAAATTTGAAGTTCCAAAAACTCAATCAAGGCTCATATCCTTGTGCAATGCAGATGTGGCATGAGTTACTTATCTAGATGCAAGCATATGTTAGTAGTGAATCAACATATAAAAACAACATAATTATAGCCTAGAATCACATCAGAATTGATTCACTGTAGAGCTTTAAAGGAAGAACATGTGTGGATGTAAAGATACTAAAAAATGGGTTAAAATAAAGATGAATGAATAATATAAATAATGAACCTAGAACTAGAGGATGCAAATGCATGTGTATGTGATAAAAATATACTATGATGAAACTATAGAACCCAATAACAGAATTGAATTTAAAAGACAACTAAAACTCAAACACTAGAAGCACTAAAGGCATCTAGATTTATGCATGAGAATTCAAAACCAAAGACATCTATATACCAAGAAATTTTGCAAGCATGGAAAATAAAAATACAATGAAAAGCAAGCTAAGAAACAATCTGCAAATTAAGATTCATTCCCAATTGATCACTTGAATGATACTATGCTGAAGAAGACATCTTGATAAATAAGGCCCACTTTGGGGTCCTTAGATTCTTATATAGAATCATTAATATGCACAGGTTCAAAACTCAATCAAATCATTCATCAATGATAGTGATCAAGAGACAGTTGAAGATCATACAAACTACAAAAAATGAAAGCAAGGAACATATAAAATGAAGAAATGTAAACAAAGGTATGCCTTGATAGAATTTAATCAACAAAACACATACACTAGAAACAGGAACAATGGTTTGCTCATGAGCTCATCTACACTTGAGAAGACCTCTCGGTAATATGTGCCCACTTTTGGGTCACTTGGTTCCTAACAGGAAACATTGATGTGTGCAGATTTACGAACCCAAGCTCAACCCACTAAATAAAGATTGCAAAACTAAATTTAAAACTGGAATGCAGTAAAGAGAATTTAGTCATATTCAGAAAATTAAAGCTGAGAAACATAAAATGCAAGTAAAATTAGAAACTGGGAAATTATAATTGAACCTGAATGGAAAAGGTGTATTTCATCACAATTGGAAGAATTGAAACAAAGAGATTTATAGGAATTAGATTGGTGCAAGGAATCTAACTCAGATTAGCCTCGACCACTCTATGCTCATGGTTGATCCAAGTATAGCTACTTCGCACACTAAGGAGGGCTCAATCCCGTTGGCCACTTTGTGCTCGTCGAAATATGAGTAACCCCTATATAGTGACTCTGAATCTCTCACTCACACAAACAACCTGAACCCTAGCCTCAATACATGTCTCTCTCTCTCTCTCTCGCACAACCAGGGCTCCCCCAAGAAACCCTAACCATTGCCCTTTTAAACCCCAAAAGAAAAAATCATACAAACACAAAAACGCTTAACCCATTTCTCTTTGCTCCTTACCAGAATCCCGACTCCTTGCTTCAAAGATTTTCACTCTTGATCAACATTGATCTTTTCATGTTCATTCATATCCAATCAGCCCCAAATCTCTCTCCATCTTGATCACTCAATCTCAAACCTTCATCACGCATCGTCGCGCTTCAAACTCTCTCTTGGATCATACCACTCGCACATTCGTGCTTCTGGTCCACGTTCGTGTGCATTAGGATGCTCTTTCGTCATGGGTTAAGTTTTGTTCCCTTCCATCCTTTAATAAAATGTGTGTTTTGGGGAATAAAGTTGGGTAAATCTGCAATTTACCCACCAAGGGTAGATCTGCAAAAGAAGAAGAAAGTTAAGGGTGCTCTTGCATATCAGTTCTCGTTAGGTGAATTTTGGAACATAAATTCTTGGAAGCTATAGTGGTGCTCTTGCTGGGCACGTGCGGAGCTCCCTAAGAGATTTATTGTGAAATTTGTTGCAGTGGTAGAGTCGTTAGCCGAGATCTCTAGTCACTGGACGAGTGGGCCTTCAAGTTCTACTCGTTAGGCAAGTGGATGCTTTTTAGTTTTTTTTTAATTGTATGAGATTTGTAAGTTTACTGGATATTCTGATGATAATTGGATGTTAGCATTGTAATCTTATGAGTATGTAAATTGTTTGAGATTAGTGTACTCTACTTTAGGCTAGATTAAGCATGTGTTTTTAGTATATACATTGATGTAAGAATTCAGTATTGGATGTTATCATGGCACTCTAGTAACCATCCAGGCTCATGTAGAGAAGGAAAGGTATATGATGAGAGTAACATGAGGTCTTGGTCTACATGTTTTACCTTGGCCTAAGACGAGAAGGGACTAACCTTGTGTATGGTAGGGTGAAACTCATTGGTAGTGCTCTACAGAGCAATAGAGGATACCATAAGTGCAACACTTGCTAGAGTCTAGTATTAATGCATGTATTCAAAAAATTGAGTCTTGTTTAGTCTTTACTTAAAACATGTTTGTTTTTATGCATGATTTGTATGGGATTTTAACTTTTGTTTTTTTTTTATTAAAGCTCTTTTGTAAATTAGCTTACCCTTTTGTGTGTTGTTTTGTTTTATGTTTGTTATCTTCTTTTGCAATGATCACCTTAATTGGTGTGATCAAATGAAGAAGCGAGAATTGATTTGCCTCCAGAAAGAGATGATGCAAATGCCTAGTTCTTAGATTAGAGTTTATTTTGTTTATAGTATCTTTTGAGAAACATTTGTAGTATGGTTATAAATCTTTATGTTATTTATTTTTATCTTTTATCAGTATTTTTTATTATTATATTTTTTAAATAATTAAGGACTTATTAAATAATTTTGGAAAAGATAAGTATTTTGTTTATATTTTGTAGATAAGTGGAAATCTCATAAGATTTGAAGAATATATCAAAGATATGAGAATCTCAGAAGATGAAAGATAAATATCAATGACTATCAATTACAATTTATTCAAGTACAATTTTTTGGCCTATTCCAGTTCTGAAAAATCTATAAATAAGGGGCTAATCATCGTACCTTTTGGGGAACCTCCCCATTTTGGAGAAAGGACACTTGACATAAAAGGAGAGAAGGTAGAGGCACATTCTGAAGGCTGGAGGCATTCATCTTCATCATTATTCTAGTATTCATAATGTTAAGGAGTAGCTAACTCCCTTATTCATTGGGTTCGGTGTAATGTATTCTTAACTCTTTGTGAATTCCACTATTCAATTTAATTCATTTCCATCACTCTTGTGTTCTATTCTTGTTTTAACTGCATGATAATTATTGATTGCATATTTATGGGTGTGTAATTATTGAACACGATATTAAAACCTAGACTAGAATAGACAACTAATTCATTGTGCATCTAGGCATAGAGTACATCATCGGTCATTTAAAACATCATAATTTTGATCATTAAGATTTTTATTATTCAAGTTTAGACTTGTCAGTAAGATATTACGACTTGTTACAAAAGGTGTGAAAGCTAGAGAAGGAATTAGAAGTATATTGTTTGATGTTTTTTATTTGAATTGAATCATGCCAATCCTAGTAAAGCTTTCATCCACCATATGTTTGATAAAAATACAAAAATACTTTTTTTTTTCTTTTTTTTGAAATTTGTTGTCTAATTGAGTTATGAATTGTAAGAATCACCAAGTGTAGCATAAGTCTCTTGGAAACGATACTTGGACTATCCACTTTATTACTTCGTGATTTAGTACACTTGCCAATCTTGTAACAATTATTGTAATAGACTTATCTAGTTATGAATTATTATTTCTTGAATATTAAAATATGTGATGCTTATTAGTAGTAATATGCTATTAAAATGGGATTGTTAAAATGGAATTTTACATTTTTTTATCAGACCAGTTAGTTCTTTTAGAGATTTGTATTATTAGGTGTGTTTAGTTTTTATTATGTGTTCTTTGTGATGTTTTAGTTAGTTAAGTCAGTATCTTTGAGTTGGACCGATGGTTTTCCTTTATGCGAGTAGAGTTATGGCACCTAGACCATCTCCTTCCCTGCCTCAAACCTTAGATATGCTAAATCTGGCAAGAGCTATAAAATCCATGGTAGCGGCTCTACATCAATAGAGTGTTGCCATGATGCAGCAAAACCAGACAGCCTTGTAGCAAATGGAAGTTGTTATGCTTTAAGTTGGCTCAATAACAACATATGGCTGCCTTGCATTAGTTGGAGTCACACAGAGCAATAACTAGCTCTTCCCAAGCTCCATCCTATCAAGCTCATGGTGGAGTTTGGAAGACTTCTTAAAGCATCAACATGTTAGATTCAATGGGAAAACTAGTCTTGATAAAGTGGATTAGTGGATGAAGGATATAGAGAGTATCTTTGATGCGAAAAGGTGTCCAGTAGAAAACAGACTAGCCTATGGGGTGTACATACTCACTAAGGAAGTAGAGATTTTGTGGGCTAGCATGAGCCTTATGATGGAATAAATAGGAGAAACTGTGACTTGGGAGGTGTTTAAGATGCAGTTCTTGGCTAAATACTCCCCAAATAGGTTAAGATATGCTAAGGAGGTTGAATTGTTAGAGTTTGTTCAAAGGAGTGTATCGTTAAATGAATATGTATAGAGGTTTAAACACCTTGGACGTTTCCACACCTTTGCCATGGATGAAGAATGATGGTGTAGGAAGTTTGAAAATGGGTTTAAAGGAGGCATAAAAATGATAGTGGTGTTGCTATATATTAAGGAATTCCTTGCCTTATGAGAGAAAGCTAGATTGATAGAGAAGTTGAAGGCAGAAGTTGAAGCACAACATTGATAACAACAGAAAGTGGGAGGACCATCTAAGTCCAAGCCTAAAAAAGAGGAAAGGAAGAAACTATACTCTAAGCCTTAACCTTAAGGGTCTAGGGGGATTTCTTTCCATCAGCAGCCATACCAGGGTAGGATCCAGTTTTATGATTGAGGAAGACCACACTTGAATAATGCTTTTCCTCAGATGGTTGTGTACAGGAGGTGCAATTCTTATGGGAAAGAGGGACATTTTGCCAAAGATTGTCCTTCTAACAAGAGTGTAATGATTAGGCCTCTTTCCTAATCTTCACAAAAGAAGGGAGGTGATAGACCTCAGGTTAAAAGGATAGTGTATGTCATGTTGGGAGCAAAGGCAATTAGTTCAAGTAATCTTATAGGTTGAAGTTATTTGATAGCTGGTAGGAGATTATGTGTTTTGTGTGACTTTAGAGACACTCCTTTATGTCAATATGTGTTCAAGAGTTGGGTTTCCCTGTGAGGGAGTTGTACTATGATGTTGTGGTATCTACTCTAGCTTCAGGTTCGGCTAAACATTGGTGTTGTGTGCTAGATGTCCAATGGTTGTAGAGTGTTTTGTGCTAGATGTTCAAAGTCAACCTTATTTGTCTACGTCTATAAAGTCTAGATGGGATCTTAGGAATGGACTGGTTATTTGTCAATGACATTCTTATTGATTGTAGTAAGAAGAAGTTGTTGTTTGCCAGCTCCAAGGAGTTAGAGTTGTTGTCGTCCAAACAATTGTTGAAGGAAGACAGAGAAAAGTCTAAATGTTTCATCATCTTAACTCACTTGGATGTTGAGAAGGGTGATGGAGGTGTGGATATACCAATTATGAAGGAGTTTGGAGATGTTTTCTTGATGAAGTACAAGGGTTGCCTCTTAAAGGAGAAGTGGAGTTCTCAATTGACCTGGTACCAAGTTCAGGGCCAGTATCAATAGCTCCATAACAGTTGGCTCCAACAAAGTTGGCTGAGCTAAAGAAGAAAATAGAAGAGTTATTGGAGAAGTAGTTTATAAGATTGAGTATGTCACCGTGGGGAGCACCAATGTTGTTTGTGAAGAAGAAAGATTTTAGCTCTAGGCTATGTGTTAACTATATCCAATTGAACAAATTGACCATCAAGAACAAGTATCTTCTGCCAAGGATAAATGATTTGATGGATCAGTTGCATGGATTTGTTGTGATTTCATAGATAGATCTAATCCAGGCTATGTGTGAATTATATCCAATTGAACAAATTGACCATTAAGAACAGGTATCTTCTGTCAAGGATAAATGATTTGATGGATCTGTTGCATGGAGTTATGGTGATTTCAAAGATAGACCTGAGACCGTGGTACCATCAGATTCTTGTCAAGGTTGAAATGTTTAGAACAAGTACAAATATGGGCATTATGACTATGTAGTTATGCCTTTTGGTGTAACTAATGCTCTTGTCTTGTTCATGGACTATGGGAACAAAATCTTTCGACCTTTCCTTGATAAGTTTGTAATAGTCTTCATAGACGACATTCTTATCTACTCTAAAACTCATGGGGAGCATGTTGATCGCCTACAATGCTTAGTTTCCTGAGGGAGAAGAAGTTGCATGTCAAACTATCCAAGTGTGAGTTTTGGATGAAGGAAATGTAGCTCTTAAGGCATGTGATATCAACTCGGGGGATAGTTGTGGATCCAGCTACGGTAGAAGTAGTGTTATACCCTACTTTTAAAATTTTAATTTTAATTTTAATTTTAAACCAACTGTAACTCTAAATTAAAAATATTTAAGCTTTAAAGAGGTCCAAATTTGGTCCAAATTTAAAGAGGGACAAAATTACTCAATTTAAAAAAAAAATGGGACAAAATTGAACAAAAATAATGAATATTAGGACTTTATTGAATATAAAAAACTAACACCAACATGTGGCATGATATTGGTTTGACACGTGGACATTTTTTTAAAATAAAAATAAAATTAAAAAAGAAATAAATAATAAAAAACAAAAAAAAAACCACGAAATGACACGTGTCAATTAGTGTTCACAATCCTGAATTATTTTAATGGTGTTAGCAAAAGGGACCAAATTAAACAAAATTGATGAATATTAGGACCAAATTGAACAGAAAAATAATATTATGACCAAATTGATACTAGTTCTCATGTGCTAGAAGTGGAGGACGTTCAAAATAGAGAAGATCTTGGTAGAGGTTCAACTGTTGGTATAAAGGATGTCAGACAAAGCAACTTATGTTAGAATCGTGCAGCGAAATGTTCACGTGTGGACAGTGGACAAAAACTAAGAGGGGATAAATTGGTTTAATTAATAAAATTAATACTTTAAAATTTTTCCCAATATTTAATGTTTCAATTAAAAATTCTTCTCTTTAATGTGACTACAGAGAATAAAATAAAGTAAGGAAAAAAGAAGACTAACACAATGTATTTATACTAGTTCGGATCAAAAAGACTCTACGTCTAGTTGTTAATATCTCAAAAATAATATTAACTCAATCACTAAAAATAAACTTATTACAAATAGGAATAAGAATAGTTTAGGACAGAAAACACCTCTCTTGAAGCCACAAGAGTTGAATACACCTCCCTTGAAATCTACAAGGGATGAACACCTATTTTGAATCACACAAAGGATGAAGACATAAGAGATGAAGAAAAACCTTCGTTGAATCACACAAGAAATGAAAAACTTCATCTACCAACAATTGCAACACTCAATCACTCAAGATCCCACTTGATGAAAGTTATTGCCCTACCCCCACTAGGTTTCCAAAGCCTTCCACAGAGAGTTCTCAAATACTCAAACTTTTCTAACTTTTGTATTTCCAAATGAAAGCCTACCATTTTCTTTATAGAATCATATTTTGAAATTAGGTTAAGAATATGAAAAGTTAAGTCACAATTGTCGTTGATAATTGATTATCATAAGTGATAATTTATTATCACAAAGGCTTTTCTCAAATATAATCATTTTTTACTGAGAATATTGATTATCACTTGAGTCTTGCAAAAATTAAAACTCTCTCATTGCTCTACTGCTTAGGATCTGCCTTTTGACTCTTGACTTACTAATTTAACTCTTTTAATTAAGATACACAAATTATAAGACTTCAACAACTAAACTACTAAAATTTGAAGTCTTCAATGTATCTCTTGAATCCAAGCAATTTTTAAGCTTTAAGTCTTCAACATTTCTCCATGAATCATCATTAAGTCTTCCACATTTCTCCATAAGTCACCATCATCAAAACTCTTTGTTGAAGCAAGATGCATTAACATCTTAAAGGAAAGACTAGTCTAGTCAAAGTTTTCTGGGATAGGAGGAAATATGATTTCGCTTGGGAGTTAAAGGAGGATACGAAAGAGTCATACCCCTGCATATTCTCTGGTAAGACAAATTTTTTAGGTAAAAAATTTTTGTTGTTGGGAGAATGTAAAGGCCTAGAAAATGGTATTCTAGGATAGATGGTGGTTTTAAAATATTGACACCCGATTATGTAAATATTATAATATTTTAGTATACTAGAAAAGTTCATAAACGAGTTTCATTATTTAAAAACTCATCATTCATTCCCTTGCATTGGATATTTTTTATTTGCATGTGTCTTTAGAGTCATCTATATAATTCTTCGCTGACCAATGGTCCTAATGATCTTGTCATATCATTTTTGTGATGTTCCTAGGTATATAAAATACAACCTATGAGTCTGAAGGTATTTTAGGCATCCCTAGAGTTGTTAAGCTATCTCACAAGTAAGGGAAGCTAAATTGCAATTGATTCTATGTTCGAGAAGTTTGGGTGTTTCGTGTGTAGTTGAAATTATGGTTATGTGATTAATTTTGTTATTGGTTGTCTTTGAGCTGCTAAATTTAAGTAAGGACATAAAATTTCAATTTTCTACATTCATTATGGTATTCAAGATTTTGAGGTAATTGTGGCATAATATGATCATGGGTACTAGATTGAGTGTTGCAATTCGTATTTGGTGTATTGGTATGAAACCTGAATTGTATCTTTCTCAGGATTATCTTAAATAGTGATATGTGTTTTACATAATGATTACAATAATATTAAAAGAATGGAAAAAGAATTAAAAATAGCTGCAAACACAATTAAAGACATCATGAAACCAACTTATCAACATCACGAAACGAACTTATAATGCTTTGTCACCTATGCTAACAATTTTAAGATAAAAAAATGAGAAATAAAACCAAAAAATTTAAAATGGGGAAATTAAAAAACCTTTGTCTAAAATAAATTTTGATTAAATGTATATGGAATAAGAGCTATTTAAATAAAAGAAAATAAATTAATTTAGAAATTAAGAGAAATGGAATGAGGGATGAAGTTTGATATAGAAATATATAATTAAATAAAGGTAAAAAAATAAGAAAGGAGAAAATTAAATGAAAATGGAAGAATAAAAAAAAATGGGTTAGCCTTCTCAAAATTTGGAAAGGAATAATAAAAGAGTATTTACTAAAAAAGGAATTAGACAATGAATCATGTTGAGAGATAACACATTTGAGTTGTACTTTTGGTTATGAAATAGTAATAATTACCACAAAAACCATTATTTAAGACATTATTGTCATTCTTTAATTGCTTCAAAAGAAAACAAAATAGAAAAAAATTTAAAAAATCTCTGGATTATATCCATAATCATAACTCAACAATTAGCATTCTTGGCCAATGCCTCACATTCCAGAAAGAAGATTGTGCCAGCTTTGTTCGTTTTTGGTGATTCAACTGTAGATGCTGGAAACAACAACAATGTTAACACACTTGCCAAGGCAAATGCATTTCCATATGGCATTGACTTCAATAATTGTTCCACAGACAGGTTTAGCAATGGCAAAACCTTTGCTGACCTTATTAGTAACTTTTCTACCTTTCCTCTACAACATTGTCTTTGTCCTTGTTTGTTTGAGGTTTTATGTTTCCATGCAAACATAAAAAGGCAATATTAATTATGAGGATTTTTATGCATTATTTATTGTCTTTTTGTAGCTATTAGGTTGGGATTGCCAATGCCACCTCCATACCTAGGTGTGCCCAAAACTGAGAGACATCACATAGTCACAGGAATTAACTATGCATCAGCCGCATGTGGGATCTTGAATTCAACTAGAGTAGTAAGATCCAAAATAAATAAATAAATAAAATAATAATTCCCCACCTATTGATTTCTCAATATATTTTCATTTGTGATGAAGGGTGAATGCTTGTCATTGGACAAACAAATTGAATACTTCACCTCAACTGTGGCCAACGATCTTCAAGGAATCATACACAGCAAAACGAAACTAAGACATTACTTATCCAAATCCATATATCTTCTTTCAATTGGATCAAATGATTACATGTGGAATTATTTCAGGTACCCAAATGGAACCAATAATAATCTTAATCCAGAAAAATATGCTGATTACCTACTTGACCAATTGGCTTCACGTATCAAGGTAATCTTCTGATAATTGTTATGAATTATTTATACTTTGATTACACATAATTTTTCTCAGAGAATGACAAAATTGTGTTTCCTTCATCTTTTCTTGTTTTTTTTCTACAGAATTTATGAATTAGGAGCTCGGAAGTTTGTGATAAGTAGAATTGGTTTAATTGGGTGCACCCCTTCAAATGTTATAAGGACACCATATTCCCAACATTGCAATGATGATATGAATCAAGAGGTTAAACCCTACTCAGACAAACTCCCTACGAAGCTACAAGAGTTGCAAAACATGCTCTCACATTCACTATTCATTAATGTGGACACTTATAACTTCTTCCAGAAAATAAGAAATTCTCCTGATAATTTTGGTATACCATTAATCTCTAGAAAAAGAAAGAAAGAAAATTCTATGAACTATTGTTTGTGTTTCACTTTGATCATAACTACAGTTTTCTAATATTTTTGTTAATTATGTTTTCAGGGTTCAAAAATTATTTTGACTCATGTGTCCAAGGAGAAAAACCTTGTGCAAATCGGAATGAATATTATTTTTTTGACTTTGCTCACCCTACTGAAGCTGCAAATAAAATATTTGCGAATGAGTGCTTTAATGGAACTCAATTATGTTTTCCTCACAATATTGAAAAATTGATTCATGCGCATTAATACATTTGTACTATGTTTCTACAAAAATATATTGTCAACCTTTTGTTTCTATTTTTTTTTTAGTTTGATGTTTACACAAGTTATATTTTGCTTAAAATGTTCTATGTGTATCTGAACAAGTTTTTTCGATCAAAATTAAAAATGATTGGTAATGAATTTTATGAAAATATATTTTATGCAATCATTATATAAAATAATGAATGGTATCTAGTCAAATAGAATAATATTTTTTTAAATATGGATTAAATAAGTAATTACCAAGATGTAACTATTTGTGTGAAAGCTTACAATGCGGTCGATAATGGAACCATCGGTCCCGTGGGACTGATAATGGAACCTTCAGTCTCTTAAGTCCCCATTGGGGATGACCCGTTCATTCCCCTTAGACCTCGACTTGGGGGCTTATGTTCTTACCACATATATAATAGTCTCACATCGCTTAGAAGGTGAGGTCTAAAGCGGTTTAAATACCCCTCCCTCTTTCAACCCTCTAAGGCACCTTTTAAGAACAAAATCATCATAGAGCCGACGTTCCAAAGCGGACAATACCTTAGATGTATGGTGATTCACGGTGATTCTATCGATGAAATTGATTGGAACAATGGCACTCATTGTGGGGTTGATAATGGAACCATCGGTCCCGTGAGATAACGAAACCTTCGGTCCCGTGAGATAACGAAACCTTCGGTCCCTTAAGCCCTCCATTGGGGTTCATCTGTTCATTGCCCTTCCCACCACAGACTCGATAGTCTCACATCACTTAGAAGCCAATGCCTAAGGCGATGTAAATACTCCTTCCTCCTTCCATCTTATAAGGCGCCTTTAAGTACAAAACTGCGACAAAGCCGACATTCCAAAGCAAATAATACCTCAGATGTATGGTGATTGACAACAATTCTATCGACGAACTTGGGATCAGAGCAATATGTAATATTTATTTTAGTAATATTATGGTATTAAAATGAAATACTTTTCAGATATTTTGATAAATTTAATACATAATACCATTGACTAATGGATATATCGAAAATAAGAAAATCCAACCAAATAAATAAAAAAAGTAGAGGAGGGAGAAACAAATAAATAATGGTTCCAGACTCATTAACTTAAGTTTAAAGTGATTAACAACAATAAAATTTATGCGGTGCATAATTTGGCTTCAGATGAATATGTTCCAAGCCATATTGAATTGAATATTATTGTATTTGATTATGAATTCAATAAATTTTATTTTGCAAAAGCTTAAAGCATTGTAGCCTCATTCAACCAAGTGCGAGTGTTATCTAAGAGAGTGTTATCTAAACTTATTGAGGATATAAACTTATTTAAGTATTCATCTATAACTATATATAAAGATGATTTCCTATTTTATATCCACATTTTATAATTTCAATTTTACCCTTTATAATATAATTATTTATTAAATTTTTAAAAATTAACAGTTACTTTTACATGTTTTCTATAAAATTGTTGATCTTCTTTTCTTTTTATTTCCTATTCATCGACAGTTATTTTCTTATCTTTTCTCCATTTATTTCACTTTCTTTTTAATAAATATAAATTTATTTTATATATTAACTTAATAACATACTATATCATCACCTACTAATATAATATCATGCATATTGAACAATAGTTGGAATTGAACTCGTGACATTAACTCGATTATCAATTGTCACTTAATTCACCTAGCTTCTACGACGAGACAAATGATATATCCTGCAACAATTTAATTCTTATTAGGCCACTTTTTTTTATCGATAATAAAAATATTTTAAATATGACAAAAAGGTTGCCTCAATTCATGTAAAGTACAAAAATAGAAAAGAGAAAAAGAGAACCAATATGAAAAATCCATGATATGGCCTCCACATCCTACTAAGACAAAAGAACTAATGTTAGTTACAAAAACATCCATGTGATGATAATATGAAGTATTTAAAGTTAAATTACCTATAATTTTAAATAGTGGTCAAAACTACTCACATTTTAATATAATTATCTATATTTTCTCGTGAGTTGCTTAAAAGAAATAGACAACATTTGTTATACACTCTAGGTTAAAGGAAAATATAACTTAGTATATAACCAACAATAAAAATTCATGGCTTATTCCTATTTTATGTAATGACTTGTAAGTTGTTATCATGTAAGCATTGCCTACTCTATAAAATGATACTGTGAGTTATTGAATCTCAATATCATTATGTAAGGTAAGTGGAAATATGTTATCTTGAGTGAGAGAATATGCAAAATGTTTTATAAGTTACATTTTACCTATCTACTGAGAAAATCATAATAATGTCGTTCATGGTAATGTCGTTCAAAGTTCAAATTTAAAAGTTCAAAATTATAAATATATCATTCCTCATCCAAAATAGTGATTCATACGCAAGATATTCATTAACACTTGATATACTTAGTAAGAAAAAAATTATAAATTAATAAAATACATAATATAACAAGAAAAAAGACAAAAAGAAATAAAATAAGTATTTAATATGTATATAAAATCACATTAGTGCAAATATTGGATATTAAGATGACATGGCGGTTATAATCCACTTGCCATAATAAGTTAAGCAATAATAGAATTGTAAATATGATGAGATTTTATATTACTAGAATCGATATACAAAACCTGCTATAAAGTAGGAGCAGTGACAATTTTATAATAAAGTACAAGACTTTTTATGTCGATTATACTTAGAACTTACATAGAAAGTGGAAATGTATATTTATTTGAAATTTAAAATACATATAATGTGTTGGTTCTTCACTATAACTAACAAAATATCTTTAATTTCTCCCTTTCCACATTGCATCACGTACTTCTAGATTTCCTCCTCTTTGCACCCTTTCACTCTCGCTCTCACAATTCTCTCATTTAGTAAGTGAGTGTTTTTTCTCCTTTATGGTTTTCTTCATTCTTATTCCACATCTCTGAGAATCTTTCTCTATGGTTTTCCAGTACCTAGGTTTTGTTGCACGTTGTTGATACATTTGGGTTTTTCCTATTTCCTTCTCCATACCTAAAGGCTTCCCCTTCCTCCCTCTATATGTACTTCTTCCACCTCCGTGTATGACTTCGCACCTCGCTACCACCACCACAGTGTTTCCCATCAAAACTATTGCTAGTGTCGCGAGCGTCCTTCTTCATAAGAGGTCTTCCAACGACATTAATCTCAAACCACAAGACTCCAAGCCTTGTGTGCAAGGCGTGAAGGTGCAAATGTAAGTTTGAGAATAGTAAAGAAAAATGGCTAGGTGAAGACAAAGAATGACAGGTTTGTGAGCATGTATGGAATTTGCGAGTGAGGGTGGAAGAATGAAAAATTGTGGAGTGTTGGACTTTCTATGCCTGTTATGACAACAACCAGCATAGAAAGTAGAAACTTTTTATATCGATAGTATCTATGTCGGTTTCAGAACTGACATAGAAAACATTTTCTAACCAGCATAGAAAGTCTTCATTGCACTACTGTAAAAGTGAATTATACTTCTAGGAATTCAACACTTAATAATTGATGAACTGGACAAATGCATACATCAATCCTCCATTATCCTCGTGTTCTAACATAGAGAGAGGGAGGATAACACTCATTTTTTAACGGACATTCTAGCTAAATTTAAGTTTATTAATAACTATAAAATTGTGAGTAAGACTTTGAAACTCACAATTTCATAAGATAACAACATTATTTAGCCATCAGAAAGCAGAAACTAAAAGTAAATATCATCTATCATTTGGTATTGAAATGCTCTCTATAGATATCAGGTGCATCTTTTGGTAACTTTAACCTTCAAGCCTTGTTCAATGGTAAGCAACACAAAGACTCTTGGTGTTATAGGATGACAATCCACCACCTGCATCTGAAACCTCCAAAGTACAGCAACTGCAACCATCTTCATTTCAATAAAAGCAATGTCCTTACCCAAACAACTTCTAGGGCCTGCATTGAACGCTATGAACTTGTGAGATGGAATTTGTACAATGTCTCCACTCTCTGAAATCCATCTCTCAGGCTTAAACTCCATGCAGTCATGTCCCCATATTTGCTCCATTCTTCCCATTGCATACAAAGAGTACAATATCATGGTATTTGGACTAACATGGTGTCCACTAGGAAGTGTATCAGATTTGATTGCACACTTATGATCATAGGGCACAGTAGGAAAAAGCCTCAGTGCTTCACATATAGCTCCATGGAGATAAACTAACTTTCCAAACTCTTCCACACCAGAAGCAATCCAAGATCCATCTTGGTCTATGCAATTATCTTTGATCTCTTCAAGAATTTTAGTTTCCACATATGGATGAGTTGAAACCAGCCAAAAGAACCAACTGAGACTTGCACTGATTGTGCCACTTCCAGCAGCAAAAAAGGTAACTGCAGTGTCTCTCAGATACTTGTCATCAATTACTCTCCCCTTTTGAGCTCCTTCCTCCATTAGCACTCCCAGCAAGTCATGATGAGTATCTTCCACTTCTTTGGTGCTTTTGCATCTATTTTTCTCTTCACGCTTGGATGCAATGCATTCATACAAGAATTTATCAAAAATTTCTCTAGCTTCCTTGAACTTCTTCTCTTGGCCAATCTGGAGCCACTCCTGCAACTTCCACAACCACCTTGGTGTGATGTGCCTGTGAAACAATACCTCCTCCATCACAACCGTGGCTCTCTCATAAGCAGGGTGTGAAAGCTGAGTAATCTTGTTCGGAAGGGACTGAGGATCACAACCAAGAAAACAAGAGCAGACAATGTCAAATGTGAACCTCCGAAGGTCAAATTGTAGGTCTACCTCAGTTCCAATCTCGGATGTATGATCAAGAAATGGAATTAGGTCATTCTCTAGCTTCTTCAGAATGGTTTTTCGAAGGAAAGTGTTAAAGGTTTCCCTTTGAAGAACTGAATGAAGTATTGACCTCTCTAGTTTCCATGCATGGAGATTATCAGAGTTAATGATCCCTTCTCCAAAATAATCAAAAATTTCACGCAGATGGGACCCCTTCCCATAGTTGCTGAAGTTCTTGCTTGTGATGTGGTGCACGTTCATGGGATCTGCTGTGAGAATGCAGTTCATGTTTGTGAACCAGGGTCCTTCGAACATCAGAGTACCTCCATGATGTTTCAAAACTAAGATTGTATAATCGTGAATGTTGGACAAATTTTGTAGAACACCAAGTAACATACCCATGATAGGCCAATTTGTAAGGGGTACATCTCTATTATGTCTCCAACCTATGTTGAAGAACATCAAGGAGAGAAAAATTGATACAGACACTACAATATACAAAAACATTATCGCAATTTTTTGAGTTGAAGAAACTGTGTTTGAAATTTGATATTTTATTAAACGTAAAGAAGTATTTGGTGATTTTTATAGATGTAATTAACGGGCAAATCTATTGCTAGGCATAAGAGCTTCACAAATTTATTGGTTGAGAGTTTTCCCCAAAGTCAAATAATTTATTAAAGCATCATGATTCGAGGGAAAAATTTGGTAATGATCATAATGAGATGAGAAAATTTCTTTCATAGTGACATCTAAGCTATTGTGAAATTTCTTTAGAAATTTTCGTTTTATGGATTATCCAACTTTTTTTTTATTTTTGTATAAATATTTTGATGTTTGATTTTTCTGTTGGGTGATTGTCACTTCTATCTTCTTTGTTTGTTAATTCATTTTTTTTTCCTTGATGATTTTCTAAACTCGTGGGTTTTTTCCTCTTTAAAAACAAATTGATTGATGAATTAAAGGAATTTGGAGAGAGAAAGAATAAATTCATCAACAAGTTAGAGATAAAATATATGGAAGTAATAATATCGAATACCCAATAAAACATAAATGTTTAACAGAAATTCAATTAAAAATCTAAATTTATGAAATACTTAAAATTTAATTAATAAAAAAATATATAATAAATGGTAATAATCCAAGTGAGTGAAAGAGCTATTACCAACTAGAAGAGAATTTCAATATTTTTCTATCCCCTTTATGAATCAAAAGCAAGGATTATTACTCACCCATTCATGAAGTACTCAAATATTTCTTTCAATTCTTCTAAGCAAGTATGTCGCCCAGACCCTTTTAAGCGCCACACCTGTGTGATTTTACCTTTGATTCAATTATCTATTCTAGAATGTCTCTCACACACCCTTGTTGGTGTAGCCAAATATCTTCTGGAAAACCTCTAATACAATTATCTACTAGTGTATCTCTAACACACATGTGGTTGTAGGCATACCTCTGAATTGAACATCTAATGCAATTTTCAACGGTAAAATGTCTTCCACAAAATATGTTTTCTAAGCAATACAAAGAAGTGCAAATGATACATAAGTCATAGTATGATTTACTAATGATCCCAAAATCAACAACGGGTAGCACCACAGGGAAGACCATACAAGCCTAAGGTCATAAGAACACACTGTGGTTCTCCAGTTCCTTCCTCACATTTGTAGATTTGTAGATGGAGGAAGGAACAACGAACGTGAACTTGAAAAGAAGGTTAAAAAAAAAAAATCCTCTAGAGAGAGTGGATCTACTATGCCAACACGATTTTAAAGAATAATTTGATACCATATTAAACTTTAGAAAATAAGGATGGAATGGTATGTTTATGATACAATACAAGTATACAAGAAAATATCTCATCAACAACTAATTTTAGTGATAAAAAATTGTTAGTCAGTGTAGTATCTAATTTAGATACCAATTTATAAAATAAAAAATTAGGTTTAATTATTCGGGTGGTACTTACTTTCGTAGAGGTGTGTCAATCTGGTACCCGTTTTTAAAAAAATGTCAACTGCATCCCAACTTTTAAAAAAGTGCTTCAGTTAGGTACCTTTCAAACGGAGTTGACTAACACCGTTAACGACATGCGACGTGTCAGTCTTTGAGTTTTTTATTTTATTTTTTATATTTTTTTGAAAAATAAAAATAAAAATGTCACATGTCAGGTTCCTGTGTGTGACACGTGGCATTGCAATGCCACGTGTTAGTGTCACTACCAGGTGTCATTCTGTTGATCTTGATTTAGTCTCCATATATGTCTTTTTGTTTCAATTTAGTACCTACTTATGTATATTTGATTCAATTTTGTCCCAATTTTTTTTAATAATTAAAATATTTTTTTAATCCATTTTTTATAAGATTAAAACTAATTAAGTATATATATTTTTACAAAATTAAGTACACATATTTATATTAATTCTCTCAATTTCAGACCAAATTTATTATTTGTATAAATGTTATATGGGGACTAAATCGAAATCAACACAATGAAATTTGATAGTGACACAATGAAATTAACAATGTCACATGTCACACATAGGGACCTAACACATGGCATTTTTTTTTTTCAAACAATTAAAAAAAAAACTTAAAAAAAAAAAAACACATACTCACACGTGGCACGTCGTTAACTGTGTTAGTCAACTCCGTCTGAGAGGGACCTAATTGAAACACTTTTTCAAAAGTTGGGTTGCAATTGATACTTTTTTAAGAGTGGCTACCAGATTGACACATATCTACCAAAGTGGACATCATCCGAGTAATTAAACCAAACAATTATTGGTTACTAAAGATACAAGGTTTTGACTACCAAATAAATTAGTTTCTAAATTAGTCTCTAATTAATTACTGACTAATTTAATGATCGGTTATAATTTTTTGTTTATGATAATGACTATTTTCGTAACTAATATTTTTTTATATTTTAAATTAATATCAAAATTGGTCATTGATTAACAATTTGTATCATTAAAAGTGATTATTATTTAAGAATTTTCTTGGTGTTTTATTTATAAAGAATCAATACAATAAATAAAACATATTAATATTCTCTAGGAACAAATATAGACTAGAATAAATAAAAATGTTCTTAATAAGACAATGAAGATATTTCTTTTTTATCATTATGTATCCTAACCTCAACAAACAACTAATTGCATAATAATAATAATAATAATAATAATAATAATAATAATAATAATAATAATAATAATAATAGAGATCCAACAAAGCATAAAGAAAATATACTTTATGTATTTTGGTAATTATTTTTTATTATAAAATTATACAACAATTTAAATTATATTTATTTTTTATTAACAGTAGTATATTTAACATAAATATAATTTTTTATAAATCACATTAAATTAACTTTTAACATATAGTTTTTCTATAAGTTCTTAAAGTGATAGACACAGTGTTGAAAATATTGTTGGCAAGGAGGAGTTCCATCTATTCCCCCAATTTTCACAATAAATACTGCAATATAATTTGAGACAAAAAATTAGTACGGTCTTTACAGTACAATAATTACATCCAAAAATGGCTACACTCATTCCCTGCGCAATAATAATAGTTTGATGCGCTTCTACCTTCCAACCACACTCGCTAGGACCCGGATTTATTTGATGTAACCAAATACTTCCTGTTTAAAATGATTATGATTCCTCACACGTTATTATCACACTTAAAAATTCTCATTATGAGATTTTTTTTTTAAATTTATTAAAAGTTTTATAAAAAAAGTTTTTTTTTACTATTTTTTTAAGAATCTTAATTGGTAGGTAATTTATTCAAAATTATAAAATTTGTAAATATTTCCTACAAAATTTATAAAGAAAAATGTTTTATACAAAATATTTTGCAAAAATATTGGCATCAATTTTCTGTAATTTCTTTTTCATAACAATTTATAAATATTTCCTATAAAAGATATTTCAAAACAAAATTTACAAGAAATATAAATTTTTTTAACCGCACATAATGTGTTAAAAGCAACTTAGAAGTTGTTATGGAATGAAAAAGAAAAAAGTTGAGATATTATCAATCAAATATAGAAGATCAAGAAAATGATTACCTTTAAAATAGATTAATGTAGTTCAAATAAATAAGTGAAAAAGTTTATATACCTATAAGGAAAAGATGAAAAAGTTTGAAAAAGAAAAAGTGAAATTTGTCATGCGCATAATGTTAAAATTTCTTTATCAATAGTGTTTTGTTTATTTTGAAAAATCATTTTTTTTAAGAGTTCAGCCGCATTACAACTATTCAAACATCTTAGTAATTGCATATAGTCATCGGAAATAAAAAATATAAAACTAAGTGGAAGTTTGCAAGATTGATTAGAGCGAAACACTTAGTTAGGAGGAAAATCTCTTGCACTTAAATGAGAATTTTGATGAGAAAAATTGTGTTGATTCAAAACTATGAAATGAATTTGCATTTGGTGTCTTGTTATTTTTAATGCACACCATTTAGTACTTGAACAATGCCTTGAGAATTGATATTAGTTATTAGGCCAACTAATGCAAAAATTGTTTTTAACCAGTATGTACAAACTGATTTTGTGCATTGTTTAGGGACAAACAACGATTTAAGTTTGGGGTGGTGATAAGTGTTTAGAATACCTTAATTTTCACATAAATTTGACGCTTTTCATGCTTTAATAGATCATATTTTAAAGTAAACAACTTATTTTCACATAAAGTAAACACTTAAGTAAATAATATGCAAAAATGCTTTTAATTCTTATAAGAAGCAAAAAAAATATGAAATTGATGATTTTTTAATGATTTGCAACAATTTCTCAGAAGAATTAAAAGATTATGCAACTAAGCCCAAAAATCTAGTGTTGAGTTAGTAAGACAGCCAAGGAAAGATCTAGAATGTGATTGTTGAACCATGAGAACATAGTGTTGAGTGCTAGTAAGGAGTTTACGAAAGATGTAGAATATGACTTTTGCAACTGAGCCACAAGAAAATAGCATTGAGCACTAAAGGTAGTGCATAACTTAAGCAACAAGAAAATGACGTTGAGCACTTAAGGTGGTAAAGAAGAAAGAAAACCCTCCATAGAAGGAAACCTCAATGACTGAGCGCCAAAAGCTAGAGTTGAGCGTTGGTGAAAATTTCTATAAATATAGACCTCATGTGTTGGTTTTAGGTATTAAGTGTAGTAGTAAATAAGTAGTTGTAGAGTAGAAATACAATTGTGTGAGACTAGAGAGAGATGTTCTTATTCTAAATCCTATGTCTAAATATTGTTGAAATGGCATTTTAATATTCTGAGTATTGAACTTTCCTATACTGAGGTTGGATGTAATTAAATCTAATTCTCTATATTGTTACCTCTTTAATATTTATGTATGTCCTTTTATTCAATAGTTTCTGATTTGGTGTTCAATGTTTGATGAATTGACAACTCATTTTATTTCACTAATTTGGATTGAGTTGAAAGACTGATCTTAAACTATGGTCTAATCAAGTCATATCATTCTTGTTAGAGGCTTGTGCATGATCTAGAGGGTAGGTTGGATATAAAGTCCCACACTTAAGTAAATAATTCATTCAACCAAGACTGGAGGAATCACACTAGTCTGAAGTTCTTAGGTTCTAGGTTTCAAGAATGGACCTAAATCTACCTTAGAGTACTTCCAAGACATTAAATGATTTTCATATTAAATAGACAAGATTAGTAGTGGTGCAATAGAAGAGGATAAGATGAAATTCAATCATAGACTCCACTTAACTCAATATATATAATGTATACTACTATCAATATTTTCCTAAAGAAATCCAAAAAACAAACTACCAATATACTTGTTAAATACATGTGGATACGATAACTCCCATTTGGCTATACTAGAACTGACTTGGTGTACTTGCCAATAGGTCACACAACTAGATAACACTTTTAAAATTTGACATTGTATGATATTGGGGCTTTTTGGAGCTTAAGCCCAATGAATGTAAAATTCTCAATCAAAGTGACCCCAATAAGAGTGGTTACTACAAAAACATATCAAATCGTTGAATCAAGAACGGTGCAGCGTCCCAATCACAGTAATTGACTTCACCATAGTAAACGGGAGAGAACGGAAATGACCTAGTCACAAAGGAAGTCTCCTTCACCTAAGCAGTGTGAGAGAGTTGTTGAAAGTCAACACTCAACTCATGAGCTCATGCCTCACTAGCTAAGGAGGATAGGGAATTTTGAGTACCACTTCGAACCGAAGGCGGCGGTAATCAATAAGAGTCGAGGAGAAAGACTCTCCCAACACAAGAAGAGTCTAAGGTATATGTACCCAACAAATTTTGTTTTGCACTATTCCTTGACCCGAGTTGGCGACATTGAGAGAGTCCACATTATAAAAGGAGTTATTGTCAACAATGAAAATTACAACGGGACCACGAACCCAAAAGAGCTTGTCAAAGCCTACATTATGCAAGTCAACATTATCTCCAAAGATAATCGAGTACATTGTTGCTAGAAACTAACCCATACTAAAGGGGAATCCATCACTGACACCATCTTAGTCAAGTCAACCTAACCATAGATGCATCAATGAAGTCATTGCACCAAAAGAATGATCAAGACTAACCTTTCTCCAAAGGCGCAACACGAAAGGTTGATTCTAGTCAGCATGCCAAATTGATCCTCTTCCTCCCTTGATTAGAACCCTTGATCAAAACTTGACTCCAATACAACTATTGGGAATCACACAATAGGAAAATAATCTCTTCAAGCAGAAACACACTCACAAATAAGATCAAAATTATAAATAAAAGCACATTAAAAAATTTAACATGGTTCGACACCTTTAGGCCTACACTCACAAATACTTAACAAAAGTATTATTACTCAACATGCATTTTTTCTTGCAAAAATTGCAAACCTTCATAGAATTTTTCCTATACAGAACTACGAACTCTTATCATGCAATTTTTTATGGACATAACTCCAAAATCTTCTGGTGCAATTTTTCTGGTAAAAATTGCAAACCTTCTCATACAATTTTTCTGGGGAAAATTGCAAATCGTTCAACAACACATAACTACCCAAGTCCCCTATATACCTAAGTGTTGGGAATAGTCCAAGTGTGAGTCAAAAAAAGTCCCACATTGGATAGAATAAACAAAGTTAAACACTATATAAGAATAAAGACCCATAACAACATGTACATTGCCTTAAGGTTTTGGTGTCAAAGTGGTGTCTAAGGTCTTATATGTGTAAGACTAATGTCATATAACCATATAGAACCATAATCTCTCAATGACTATAACCATGACCATAACCATAACATATGAAACATAACCCAACAATGGTATCAGAGTCGATGGTTCGGAGTGAGGGGAGATGTTGGGAATAGTCCAAGTGTGAGTCAAGAAAAGTCCCACATTGGACAGAATAAACAAAATTAAACACTATATAAGAATAAAGACCCATAACAACATTGCCTTAAGGTTTTGGTGTCAAAGTGGTGTCTAAGGTCTTATATGTGTAAGACTAATGTCATATAACCATGTAGAACCACAATCTCTCAATGACTATAACCCATATATAATCATATATGAAAAAACATAACCCATCACTAAGAGACATATTGAATTGTGGTGAAAACACCAAAAACAACTCCTTATGTTACAACATTTTTCTGCTGCTTTTTTTTTATATTACTCAATGCGAGACTTTGGTGTATACCTACTTGAAAAGTAACAAAAAATTATGAGAGAATTTATTGTGGAAGTTGATGAGGTGATAAAAGACAATTTCTTCTTCTTTAGAAAGCTGAAAGAAGAAAGAAAAAAATTAAAGAGAAAATGAACAGTGGAAGTGAACTTGAAAAGAAGGTTCACAAAATAAAAAATAATCATATGGAGAGAGTGAGTCTCTTGTGCCAACACGATTTTGAAGAATAATTTGATACCTTGTTAAAGTTTAGAAATAAGGATGGAAATGTATGTTTATGATACAATAGTGTCTTATTTATAAAAAACCAATACAATACACAAATAAAAAATATTAATATTCTCTAGGAATAAATATAGGACGGGAATAAATAAAAATATTCTTAATAAGACAATGAAGATATTATATTTTATCATTATATATTCGTACCTCCAACAACTAATTCCATAATAATAATTATAAGGTTAAATTATGTCTTTTGTCTCTATTTTTGTAGGAAAATCTCAAATAGATCTCTTTATTTTTTGTGTCTTGATTTGGTTTCTATTTTGAGAAATTTGATGAAATCATCTCCTTCACGTTCCCACGTTAGTATTGTATTAGTAATGTTAAAGATGTGTCACGTGTCACTTCATGTTTTTTTTTAAATAAAAAATTTGTCACGTGTCAAGTTAGCATCGTGTCACGTGATAGTGGTAGTGTGATGTGGCAGTGGTAGTGCCACGTACCATTGTCACACCAAGTGTCATTGTCTTAGTATCAATTTGGTCTTTATATTTGGTATTTTTATTTAATTTAGTCCTTTTTTTTGAAAAAAAATTCACTACAAGAACAGTCTTAAATAGACTTATTTTAGCAACAAAAAATATGTTAGAAACCAATTTCTTAATTAAAGACTAGTTTAGAAACCAAGTCTTTTGATAGTCAAAACCTAAGTGATTAATGCTAATGACCAATTTAGAAATGAATACATAATATAAATTATTTTAGTTACCAATTTATAGACCAATTATAATTTTTTGAAATTATTTTAGTTACCAATCATTCTTAGTTTATGAATTAGTAATCTAAATTGGTCCCTATAGTGATTAAGTATTCTTTGTCATTAAAATTGGTCATTATTCAATTATTTCCCTCTAGGAATCGAGCAACTTCATCCCTTTCTAAATTAAAACCAATTTTAATTTTTCCGTAAATGTTATATTTTAATTTTTATTAAAATTGTTTTTTTATATTAAATATTTTTAACAAAATTAAATTTATTTAAATTTATATTTTATATTAAATTTAATTTAAAATTTGTTTTAAAATTTATCTCTAATATAAACTACAATCAAATTTGTAATAATCTTAAATAAAAACATCTTAAAAGAATTGAAACGTAAGAGTTCCTAAAATAGTTCTTGAACTTTCACATCCTCGCTCCCAATTTAAATAAAATTTTCTGAAAAAATAAAAAGAAAAAACATTTGTTTTAACAAAAACTGAAAGTGACCTATTTTTATATATTTTCTCTATTTGAAATATACTTACGTTATTTTTATATACACATTTTTTACTTCCTTTATATTTTATCAAAGAATGTTAAAAATATGTTCTTTAAGAGTACGAAATACCGAGGAGAGAGTATCATATATGATGAATTGGATTTAGAGTTAAATATGTTTTTAGTCCTTTAATTTTTGGTAAATTTTGAAATTAGTCCATTTCGAAACTTTGAATTAATTTAGTCATTTATCTTTCGAAATACGTGAATTTAGTCCTTTTAATCAAATTTTGTTAGGTTTATTTGATGTTTCGTACGCATTTCAGAATTGTATTTGAGACTGATTGGGATAAGTTAGACGTCTAATAGGTCATTTCCAGATAGAATGAGGAGTCCAAATAAGCTCTCTTAGGTACGTGATTAACCTAATAGCAGGCAAAAGGGGCTAGGGAAGACCATTTGTCCTTCAATTAGCCTTAAGGCGATAGACCCCTTCTGAAAGGGACTTTATTTCCTATAGCTATAGTTTAGAATAGTACTCCCGCTTACTTATCTCTTTCTTCTTTTACTCCATAGGTAAGGTATCTTAATCACTCTATACTCATATCCCTTTCGCCCCCTGTCTTTCCTCGATGGGATAAGAGAGCCTTACGGTCGGGGGTTGTTTAACACATTTTTTATTTAATGTTAAGTCAAGTACTATTATAAAACATGTTTAATGTCAAATAAACCTAACAAAATTTGATTAAAAAATGACTAAATCCACGTATTTCGATAGATGAATGACTAAATTGGTCCAAAGTTTCAAAATGGACTAATTCTAAGATTCATTGAAAATTAAGGGACCAAAAACATATTTAACCCTTGGTTTTAAAACTTATATTTAATATTAAACTTTATCTATATTTTATTAGATCACATTTTAATATTATCTTTTTATTTGAATTTATATTTTAAATAATTACATATTTTTAAAATGTGCAAAATTCAATAATTTTTATATATATAATTAATTTTTAAAATAGTTGTTAAAGAAAATAACTTTTAAAAATGAAAGAGATTTTTAGAATATCGGTTAAAGATAAATTATTTATAAAATAAATAATTTTTAAAATAATAAATAAGGATAAAACTGAAAAAACGAGAAGTGGACATAAAAGAGGGAATCTTTTTATATATTGTTAGAGTTTAGAATTTGTTAAAAAATAATAATTTTATAAATTCAAATGTAAAATTTTAAAAAATTATAAGAATTTAAACCAAATAAATTTAAAATTTTAAAACGATTTTAAATAAAGTTTAATTTAAAATAAATTTAATCTTCCTAAAAATATTTAATGAAAATATAAATTTTCATAAAAATATTAGTATAAGATTTATATAAAAATCAAATTTGGCCTTAATTTAAAGAAGGATAAAATTATTCAATTTTAAAAAAATTGAATTTTAATTGAATCAAAATAACAAAATTAGAATTCAAATTGGAAATAAGATAATGACACAGCATGTGATAGTGACACAGAACTCTCTCAACTCACATTGTCATTGCCACATGAAATGAAACTAACTTAACACTTAACAAATTTTTATTTTAAAAAGATAAAATATTTTAAAAAAATATCTTAAGATCACGAATTTATATATAACCCATCTTTAACAACTCATATGACTTGATAACATAAAATCTCCAAAATAAAAATCAAATTTTGACACATAAAAAGTAAACTTATTTAAAACTTTCCTACAAAATAAGAACAAAAAATATGATTTAATCTAATAATAATAGTCTAGGGTATAAAGAAAAATATACTTTATATATTTTGGTAATTATTCTTTATTATAATAATTATATAACAATTTAAATTATATTTATTGTTTTTATTATCATTAGTATATTTAATATAAGTATAATTTTTATAAATCACGTTAAATTAACTTTTAATATATACTTTTTCTAGAAGTTTTTAAAGTGATTTAGACACGGTTCAAAATATTGTCAGCAAGGAGGAGTCCCATCTATTCCCCAACTTTCAGAATAAATACGGAATATAATTATATAATTAGCATAAAATTTTGTCCATTAATGAATGTATTTACTTTCTAATAATTTAGATGATAATTAAAGACAAGATTTATTATTATTTTTTATCTACCAGCTATATTTTGTTTAGTTTAACTGTTATTTTATATAAATGGTTGATTTTTATTGATTATGTAATAAAATGCAATTTTTTAATTATTATTATTAAATAAATTCACTATAACAATTTTTTCTTTTAAAAATTAAAACTAAATAGTTAGATGATACCAAGAAATTCATTTATTTTTTGTATGGAATTTATAATATATTTGAATTAGTATGTTCTACTGATATGTTAATTAATTACATTTTTTCTACAAATTTTATTATTATTTAAATTAATATTAACATTAGTTATATTATTATTATTATTATTATTATTGATTATTGATATTATTATTATTAGTAATAATATTAGTATTATTATTAGCATTGATATTGCTAATAATAATAATAATAATAATAATATTTTTATTATTATTATTATTATTATTATTAACTAATCATTCCTATATCACAAATATATGAACAAATGAACAAGACCAATAAGAGAAACTAAGACATTTTATTTAATATAATATTTAATTATGTCTAATAAAAAATTTTAGTCATATAACTACACATTACTAATAAATTATTATGTCAATATTATAATTTAGTACCAATAAATTCATATTTAAATGTTATTTTTTTAATCTTAGTATTTATCATCTAAAGAATAGGAATATCTTTGATTTATCGTATGTCAAAATCCTTTAGTAGTTTTTTTCTAACTGTTTGTTTGTTTATCTTATGTCTATGTATGCATATATTTCTATTTATAAATTTTAAGATTAATCTCACGTTTTTATTTTTACGAGATCATTCATATTGTATAATGTGCATACCATCTACTTTTTGTTAAAATCAAATATGTCTAATACTCTTAACCACAAAGGGATCTGAATTGATTAATGAGTTTTTCACTTACTTAATGTGAATCTTGAAGGAGTCTTTAAGGTTTAAAACTCAATTAATCAATTTTGCAGTTCTACTGGACTGTTTAAATCAATCAAGAAAGATTATGAAAGAGAAGAAAGAAGCAAGACACACAATTTATACTGGTTCGATTCAAAAAGAATCTACATCTAGTCTTCTCCTAAGTAACACATTTAGGAGGATTCCACTAAACAGAAAGGTTCCAAGAATTACAAGCACACCTATGTAATTCTAACCCCCAAAACTCAAGAACTTGATTCAACAATCAAGAACTCCCCCTAGGAGCAATGCATCCACACAATTGCACCTAGGTCCACACTTCAAACATTGAAGCTACTGTAATCAAAAATACAGAAAACAAAACAAGAAACGAATACACCTAAGCTATGCAGATTTGACTTGATGCTCCTTGAATCAAGCAAGATCCATCATGGTAGAATCAACCATTAATTCTTCTTTGATCTGTACTTGAGTTATCTTGCAGAATCTTCTGAAACTTTGTGTCTCTCAGATGGCTCTATCTCAGATGAAAACTGCGTGATCTTTCTGATTTTTTCCACTCCCAAAACAGATTCCAAAACAGCTTTTTATACAAAGGTTTTTGTTGTCACTAATTTGATTAGCAATTTACCTAATCGATTATCGTGAGTATATTTTCACGTACTTTGTACCATACTCATAGCTAATCCATTAGTTAAAAAACTAATCATATGCAGAATTACACAACATGCCTGAAATACATCTGATAATGGAAAAACTGTTAGCCTAATGCATAACCTAACTGGACCAAATCTATGTTCTATTCTAAATTAGTAGACATCATCAAAATCAGTCTTCATTCATAGGTGAAGTAGCTCCCCCTACCAACACTTTTATTTTGTACAAACATCTTACTTTTATTGTGTACAAAATCACGTGTCAATTACTTACATATTTTATTTTCTCGACCATATTATTATTTGAATTAACATTATTGTCCGGTAATAATATTTGTCATAATACTATCATTGATATTACTATTATTCTTAGTAATAATGTTATTATTATTATTATTATTATTATTATTATTATTATTATTATTAGCATTTACATTATTATTATTGATGAGTAACAATTCATTCCTATGTCATAAATTCACAAACAACACGACAAAAGACCACCTAAAATATTTCATTTAATATAATATTTAATTTTAATATCTAATTTGAATTTTTAATCATATATCTACACATCACTCATTACTTATTTTTTTAATTTTAATATTTGTCATGTAAAAAAAATATTTAATTTCTTATGTCCTTATCTTTATATATATATATATATATATATATATATATATATATATATATATATATATATATATATATATATATATATATATATATATATATACTTCTATTTACAAATTTTAACATTAATTCATGTTATTTTCATTTTGTACATGATCATTCATATATCACAACATGTCTACACTTTACTTTTATTTTGTAAATACATTTTACTTTTATTTTCTACATCATATTTCAATAACTTGCATATTTTCTATGTAATCATATTATTATTTAAAATAATATTAACATTAGTATTAGTAATATTAGTATTAATATGTGTGCTTAATTATTATCTACAACAACTTATATAGATTTTATGTAATTAAAACTATTTTTAATTATTTACTTATGTCATATCAAAGCATGATCAATTACACATTATAATAAATTTAAAACATATTCGTGTTACACAGAATAAAAATGTCATATAAACTAATTAGATTATGATAAAAAATATTGTTATTTTATTGAAAAATATATTGTTATTATAAACAAATACAACCACGTACTTTTGATTGCATGATGATAATAAATCAATTATCCTTACTAATTTATACACGTTAAACTGACCGAAGAAAATATATAACGAGCCGTGCATACCCACATATATAAGACTGGTTTAATCTAATAATAATAGTCTAGTTCCAACAACTACATAAGAAAAATATACTTTATATATTTTGGTAATTATTCTTTATTATAATAATTATATAACAATTTAAATTATATTTATTGTTTTTATTACCATTAGTATATTTAATATAAATATAATTTTTATAAATCACGTTAAATTAACTTTTAATATATACTTTTTCTATAAGTTCTTAAAGTACGGTTGAAAATATTGTCAGCGAGGAGTCCCATCTATTCCCCAACTTTCAGAATAAATACGCAATATAAGTTGAGACAAAAAATTGCAATGGTCTTTTCAGTACAATAATAACGTTTATACAAGAATGGCTACACTCATTCACTGCGCAATAATTATTAATCTGTTGCGTATCTAACTTCCACCAACTAATGTTACCCTTGCCGGGTAAAGTCTAGTGTAGAGTCACCTTTGCCGGATGATAAAGTTGTCAAGATGGATTATCCTGTAGTTAGACTCGTCACGAGTTTACTATTCACTAAGTTAATCTAATTTAATTCATTTAATAGTAAAACAAAAAAATTTAAATTTGGTTCGATTTATCGTGAGGAGTTGGTGCGTTAAACGTGTTTATTTATTAGTTCATTTAATTTAAAAATATACAACTTTATTTTGTTTCATCTAAAAAAATTAAATATTATAATTTTATTAAAATTTAAATAAATTTCAATATAATCTAAATACAATTCAAAAGAATGTTAAACTTCAAATACAAATCAAAAATCACAAAAATACAAATTATCAATGAATTAGTTAAAAAATAAGCCTAATCCGACCCAAATATAAAGTCTAACATAAAAAAAAAAATTGTATGACCCTTTACTTGCAAGTTGACGAGACAACTCGGCTTACCACAGGTTTAATCCAGGTGAGCCGGGTTCTTGTAAGCTGGGTCAAAAATTATTCCGTACTGAAATTTGTAAAAAAATTCCAACCAAACTTGGCTTGAACCCGTGGTAGACTAAATTGGCTGGTAGGTTCAAATCCATTTTGACAGCTCAATCACTAGGTCCCATATTTATTTGATGTGAAATACTCCCTCATTTAAGATAATTATAATTTATTTTACTTTTTTTTTGGTCGGCAAAAATATGTATACTTATATAATAGAGTACTTGGGGTACTCTAACCCTTATACACAGATACTTACAAGATTACCAAAATACATAAAATGTAAATGAAAGACCTTAAAGTTTGTATTTAAACAATAAGTCTACAAAACTACCCCCAAACTATAGTATATAATTAGACAACCTACCAAGAGGAGAATACAACACATTGAACAACTAAGATACTAGAGCAGAACATAAATCCTCTAGTAAAAGCTCACTTCACAAAATTTGCCTCCCCACACATGCCTATATTGCTTCCATGAAAGGTATCCATATGCAATTCTTCCTTAGTAGAAACTGAACACTACACCTGCAACAAAAATAAAACACTCTAGACCACAAAGTATAGGTGATAAAACATAGATATCCCTTTACAAATACCATATTATTCTTCCTAACTCATGAATACTATATTCCTCTCCCATGCTACACCTTTTAATGTAAAGCCTCCCTATGGTAAAAACCCCTTAAGACTAAGTACATACCTACTTCTGAAGATTCCTACAACCTAGGTGTGTGATGGGTGCCTACCTATTAATCTTAAGCAATGTAAGGGACAAAAGCACCAATCAAAAAAAGAAAAGGTTACATTTGCATTTTTATGTTTCAACCATGCCCATACTTCTCTTGGGCCATACTGAAGATTTCATTTGGATCTAGTAATTTGTTCCTAAAAACTACATGATTCCTATGATTCTAGAGATTCCACACTATAGCAATCCACACCCCCTCCATCTATTGCACATGTTCCAAACTTTGGTAGCAACTCTGTAGGTAATGAATAAATGACTTAGGCTCTCTTCATGCTCACCACACATAGCACAATTATCATTGTTTAGGTTGACCCCTCTAAGTCTTAAATTAACCTTTGTGGGTATTCCATTTAGAATAACCCGCCACATAAAAAACTTCGCAGAGGGGATAATATAACGTCCTAGCCGGAAATTACTTATTAAAATAAAACAAAATAAAATCCAACAAAACAACCTCATTTATTATCAACAATTTCCCAAAATGCGGGAAAATTTAAAATTTCAAACATCGCTTCAATAGAAATTAAGAACTACATTGTTTAGACATTACAAATCCAAAACGTACAAATCGAAACGTTACAAAAGAAGTTCCATTATAAAAATTAAATAAATTGTCGCATAGTGATCCCCTCACTCCGTCTCTACGCGTCTGCATGCTCACCTGCATCAACATCTGCTCCCATGTAACAAGTTACATGATCATCGCCAAACACACACAAATAGGGTGAGCTCAATAAAATAAACCAAACAAATAACATAATGAGTACATTATCAATATTATAACCCAGGTTAGTATTTTTTTCCCTTTTTCCTTAGTTCTTCACTTCCAACACTTGCATTAGACGTCTATCATTTCTATACCCTTTAGGTGAGATCAATGATCAATCTTTGCTACACGAGTGTCTACTCGCCCCTCCGACTACAGACCACCACCTAGTAGTCCACACGTGGGAATAACTTTGCCATGACATCTCACCGCGACACCAAGTGGAGTTCCCCAAAACGAACCTAAGTTCGTAGTCATTCCCAGACTACCAAAACTCTATCAGATGTACTGAAGAGGGCAATCATCTGAAATCTCACCGTACGAGCCACAACTCGCACACTCCACTGGACTTCCTAAACCACCAGGCTATAACCTAGAGTGGCCACATGTTACCCCAATACAAGATGCACTCGTAACCGGGCCTCCAGCCAAAGCATTGCATCATAACCATCACCCAAAGCAGTGTAGAAACCTTTTCCCACGCACCATCACTGCACCAAAACCGCTTGGCGCGCATCTCACGCAGCTAGGCGAAATCTGGTTCCAAACTGCCTAGCGGGCATCTCACACCGCTAGGCGCCAAGTGCCATCCAGGAGTGTTGTTGCACCGTCACCGCCTAGCGGACCCCAAGCCTGCCGCCAGGTGCCACACACCCTTCAAAGACTTTGCTGCACCTCTTCTGCCTGGCGGAACCAACACTGCCGCCAGGTGCCTCACTCGTACAGGGACCACTGCCACTATTTTAGGTTGATATCGCCTGGCGGCTCGCCCTCGTCGCCAGGCGCCACACCAGTAGTGCAATTGCTACTAGTTTTTGACCATTATAAAAGATCCCAAAAGATCCAAATCATGCAACACATAAACTATAGCAAAACATGTTTTTTTTTTCAATCACAAATCTATAATTAGATTACATCACATCCAATCAAACATGCAATCACATTAATCATCCTCAGTCATACAAACTCTCAGTCTTTTGATCATACAATTTAATGTTTATATAACTCATGCCACTGTAGTTTTACCAAACATAACACCAATATTTTATAACAAAACCACCTTCACAATAACAATTGTTTAGGAGAAAGGTACCATACATGCAACATCACTTATATCAGTCCTACCTTTATTTGACAAATTAACCTATAGTCATGATCTTCCAATAGTTTTCAGTGCATATCATCATTCAATCTCTATTTAATTTAACACTTATATCTCAACTAACACCTTTTCATACCTTCCCATTCCATACTTGTGATGGAGTTTCCTTCCACCCCTACTGCCCTACCAATCCCAACTTGCCCTCAAATGATCTCGCATGATACCCATTACATAAAATCACCACTAGAACTCAAAATATTCCACAGCGGTGCCCATTGTATACAATTCTACATGCTCGTACATGAACACATATATGTGCTTTGCATATAATAACACCAATTTCATTAACAATGTACTAATCATGTACTTATATCATGCACAATTGTTTTCAATCCCCAACATAAACCCTAGCCCCAATTTCATATAAGAATTCATGCATTCAACATAACCATAATACCCACAGTCAACTATACTCATCAAAATTCGCATTCAAGCATATGGACATCACTACGACATCACATGTAACCCAAAAATATCTAAAACAACCCAAAACTGCGCAACCTAGTTCGTGTCGCCTGGCGAATCATTCTCTGCTGTCAGACGGTTCATGGAGAAAACCCAGAAAACTGGGTCTGGAGCTTGTGTTGCCTGGCAGGTTAAGCATGACCGCCAGGCGGTTTCTGGATTTCTAGAAACTTGAGCAACGCGGATGAATTTGAAACTTGGCATTCCCACATACTCACGCATATCACGAATTCATGCAATTAAGATTAAAACATCCAATAAGAACTCTCCTAACCTGGATTCCTTGCTTAATTTGGTAAATTCTCTATTTACTCCTTGATCGCCAATAGCCTTCGTTGCTCTTCTTCCAATTCCACTCTTCCTATCACACCCAATCTCCTCAGAACACCTACCAATGGCCGACTCCCTAGCCCCTTCTCTCTCCTTATTTGGTCTCTCTTCCCTGGCTAGGGTTTGTGTGACTCTTCATGTTCATGCCAAAGTAAGTTTTAACAAAATTAAAATTATTTTATTCAAGCCAAGGTTTGAACCCATCACCACACAATTGCAATTTAAATGCACAATCAATTCAACCAAGTCATCTTTCATGCCAATATTTATGCATATAAAACTATCTACGTACTCATCACGCCCCAAACACATCATCAGAAAATAATAAAATTAAATATCACACAATTGGCATACATAGGACACAAACCCAAGTCCTCTCACACAATTAAGTACTCTCAACCATTTGAGCTAGTACTTTTCCACGTCATGAAGGTTAGCATTTAATGGCATAAAGGCTTCTTCTACCCGCATTTAGTAAATAATTATTTATTTAATTATTTAAATTTAGTGGGTCTTACAGATAACCTTTACTCTCCAAAGGTAATCGAAGCAGTGTTGTTGATCCGCTTCACTTGCTTCTTGTAACTTTTGATATGCTGATTTAACTGTATAAACCTTATCTTCACCATCATTCCACATCCAACAATCCTTTCTTTCCCTAGCAAGAGTTATCTTATGAATGTCTTCTAAGAACATTTCAATTTGAGGTCTCTCCCATTCAAACCATTCTCTTCTCCAAGCCAAATTCCATTCCCATTTGTCGTTGTCCTATTTCCCACATTCACTTATTGTTTATTCTTTCTTATTAGAGTTGGCATATAACCTAGGATAAGATTCTTTAAGTGATCTATCCTCTACCCATATGTCTTCCCAAAATAAAATCCTAGTTCCAGATCCCACTTTCCAATACACACTCTTGTCAAACCAAGTTTTATCATCACTAGAACCACAAATCTTTCTTAAATCTTTCCACCATTTAGATTCTCTTTGATCACTCTTTCTATCATCCAGGCTTTTCCAAGACCCATACTTAGATTCTAATATATCTTTCCATAGCCCCTTTTCCTCTATACCTAATCTCCATTTCCACTTAGCTAAGAGTGCTTCATTGAACAATTTTATATTTTTTATACCAAGACCTCCCTCCCTCTTTGATTTGCATAGGGTTGTCCACTTTACCCAAGCTATTTTCCTCCCTTCTGCCCCCCAACCCCAAAGGAATTTTCTTTGTATTTTCGTTATCTCCTCACTAATTGAGACCGACATTTTAAATAGTGACATGTAGTATAGTGGTACAAATGTCAAAACTGATTTGAGTAAACATACTCTCCCTACAAAGGACAAGAACCTTCCTTTCCATCGATTTAATTTATTCTTTATTTTGTTCACTATAGGTTGCCAAAATGGTTTCCTTCTAGGATTTCCCCCTACACATATACCTAGGTATTTAAAAGGAACATTTATTAATCCACAGTTCAAGATAAAGACACTTCTTTTAAGTTCATCGTCTCCAACCCCTACGCCTCCTAACTTGCCCTTGTGGAAATTTATCCTAAGCCTTGATGCAAGTTCAAAAAATCTCAGGATACTTTTAATGACCCCAACGTTATTAAGGCTTGGCTTGCAAAAGAACAGAGTGTCATCTGCAAACTGCAGCATATTAACTTTAGTCTCATTTCTTCCTACACTTATTCCTTCAAGCATATTCTTAATATTGGCTTGTCTAACTAAGCCCGACAAACCTTATGCAACTAATAGAAATAAGAAAGGCGCTAATGGGTCCATTTGCTTTAGTGCTTTGGTTGGATTGAATTCTTGAGTTGGACTACCGTTTACAAGAATCGATATTGTGGATGATTTCAGACAGGCCTTTACCCAGCTTATCCATTTAGTTCTAAAACCCAGTCTACCCAACATGTAGTAGAAGAAGTCCCACCTAACTGAATCATATGCCTTTTCAAAATCCAACTTTACTATCAAGCATTGCATCCTATTATTACGTACTTCCTCAATTACCTCATTAGCCACAATAACACTATCCAATAGACCTCTATCCTTGATGAAGGTAGATCGCTTATAATCAATTATGGCCGGTAAAACAAGTTTAAGTCTATTAGATTAGATTTTGGCTATTATCTTATAAATGCATCCAACCAAGGAAATAGGTCTATATTCATGCAATCTGATAGGATTTTCAGTTTTAGGTATCAAGGTTATGAAAGACGCATTACACCCCTTTGAAATAGGTCTATATTCATGCAATTCTATGTGTATCCATTCTATATCTACATCTCCCCATATTGCATAACACCTCTCGTTATTAAATGATTGTTCTTTTGTTTCTTGTAGGCATACCATTCCTATCCCTTCTTTATATATAATCTCTTTAAGTACCGAGGTTTGATCGTTCCCCCCAAGCCTCTTACGTTTAGACTAAGGATATTCATTTTGGGTTTCTTACCCCATCTCCTTGATCTCTCTATTTTTTGTTCTCCACATATCGAGCCTCCAACTCTTCCAACTTATCTAGTATGACTTGTTTTTCCCCAGTAAATGTAACACCTATACTTTTACCAATCTCCCAAAGCTTACTAGCCTCTATTTTACCGTTATTTAACCAGAAAAGCCTATTACAGTTATGAAATGCAGAATCAGAAATAGAATTACTAAGAGTATATAAAGCTGACCTGATTTGTTTTCTTCGTTCAACCTTTGTGCCCTTCATTAGCGGTTTGGTTTGGTCAACCTTATCTTTTCCACTTGTTTCGCCTAACCAGAACTCCCTTCGTTTCTGAAAGGAATTTGGGTCCACCATAGACTCATTGATAAGGGTCATTGGATTTGTGGCTACAACATCGATAGCTTAAGGATCATCGTTTACATCGAAGATAACATCATTGTGGATTTCTTGGATGGCATGGTGGTGTGGTTCCGTTGCTTCATCATTGGTAGGACAAGGATTGACATTCGCATCGGAGATACCCTCATCGTTGATTGCCTTAGGATGGATATTTGTTGCCGCTGCATGATTTGGGGTAGTGCGGTTATGAGCATGCTTTATCCCTATATCGTGATTTTGTTGCAGACCGAGGGGACATTTCTTTCAAAAGCAGGACCCCATGTGATGGCATTATCCAAAGATTTTTGTTATCTTTACCTTAAGTTTTTTATAATTTTACATCATTTAAAAATTAAGATTTAAGATAATATATATATATATATATATATATATATATATATATATATATTTTTTTTTTTCTAACATATCTGTTAAAAATAAATTGTAATAGAGTTTTGAATTTCAAAATAAAAGATATTTCTAATATAGTATTCTAACCCTATTATATGAACAAATTTGAGATCGAAATATTGGGACCGTATATGTTAAAAAGAAGAAATAAATTACCGTACTTTTGTTTTTGATGGGGAGAAAAAAAATTATTTTGAAGTTGATATCTCGTATTCTTTAAATTTATGAGAGGTTTTATCTAATATATATCATAATTTAACGCTATTTTAGATTAAAGATAAAAAAATAATTTAAATACATATTTATTTTTTAATACTTTGATGATTTTTAAGGATAAAAATATGATAAAACTCTAAATTTCATAATAAACGATACATCAAATGTAAATATTATCTTAATAATATTATCTAAACAAACTTGAAATAGAAAAATTTTCGATTGAGAAAATAGAAAGTTGTTTCGAAGATAAACTCTTGTTTCCTTTGAGCTTATAAGAGATGTTGTCTAATATCAAGTACTTTCACTCCATTTAAGAGTAAAGATAAAAGAATAACTTAAATACATTTTTCTTTTTTAATACTTTGATGCATATTTATTAAGAAAAAAAACTGTAATAAAATTCTAAATTTTATAATAAACAATATTTTAAATGTAGTTATTAATCTTAACAATATTATCTTAATAAACTTGAAATAGAAAAAATAAATGATTCTGGTTTTGCATTCAATTTATTTTAATATAATTAATTATCCTTTTTATTGTGCTAATTTACTTATTTAAATTTTAAATTAAATCTTAAATGAGGAGTTGTACTAGTTTCTTACCAACCTTTGCTTGAAATTCAATTAAACTACATATCTTAAATTTCAATTAAGATGGTATGCAGGTTTACATGGAATAAAAAGAAAATACAAATTTTGTGTTTCTTTCCTTCATTTGAAACATGCAAAAAGAAGGAAATATTTAGAATTAGACCCACTTTTTAAAACTATTAGACAGATTTTGCAACACTTCAGGTAGCATAATGATTGGTCAATTTATAACAAAAAGTCCTGCATAACATTATATTTGGGTAGAATTTCACAACTGTTAAGGTATTATTTAATTTTATTTCAAATTGTTGCATTCTTTAAATGATTTGTTTAGAAGAGACGACTTAAGTTTAATGAATTTTATTGTTCTTGAATAAAGTATTTTAATTACTGAAATATTAAAAAAATTATTTAAATATCAAATAAATCTTAAAATTAAAAAATATCAACATTGATATTTTTTTTGTAGTCCATAATCTATTTTGTGAAAGTTCTTAAATGATGTTTCATTTTCTATTTGCAAAACTTTTTTCAATTTGTATTAAACGTGGTCTAAATCGAAAGGTAAAGTCATGCTAGTCGTTAGGTGTGGTAATGTGGATTTGTTCCGACGGGCCAATTCACAGGCTCACAAAAAAATGTGGGGTGAGCTGAGATATTGAATCCACCGGCTTGCAAAAGTCAACAGTCTGCGTGGGCTAGCTCGCGGCCCGTATAAAAATAATAAAAAAAAACTTGTACTTGTGTACATTAGTTACTTTCCTTCTGGACTTTTTCATGAACGTTCCAAATTTTTGTATGAGTGGAAAAAACAAGTATTATATATTTTTTAATGTGTTAAAATTTGAAGAATACATCGTGCATGTCAAAGTACGAATAAGAATATGATGAAAATGTTGAATTATCAATTTATCATCCAAATCCCCAAAGTCTTTGCTTAATTTTGTGAACTTGTTAAAGTTTTCCAATTTGTTAAACATTTAAAGTTTTATCATAAGAAGTTTTTTTAAAAAAAGAGCGAGTTGGCCCAGGGGCCCGCACTTATATGAGGTGGGCTAGACTTTTTAGCCCGCGTTAAAAATGCGGAACAGGCCAAACCAGCCCACATTTTGCGGGCCAAGTGCAGGTTCGGCCAGCCCGCATTGCCATCCCTACTAGTTGTAACCAAAAAATTGATTCTAATAGATCCAGATTGAAGAATCAAGTTGAGTCAGCTATTTCCTGAACTGAATTATACATTCCTAATCTATCTTTCGACTAAATTGTCCAAATTGACAATGTGCCATGGAGAAGCAAGCATTGTTGGCCTCAGTAAATCTTAAACCCTAACCAATCAAGAACTAACAAAGAAGCACAAGGTGCATTTCAGTTTTAAGATTATTGATGTAAGTCTTTTACACAGAATATCATTTTATTCTTATTACTTTTTTCTATTTAATGCATAAATGAACTGTGACATAAGTATTATATATATATATATATATATATATATATATATATATATATATATATATAGGAATTCTAGCTAAGTTGTATGGTTGTAACAAAAATCAGCTTTTTTATATATTTAAGTTATCTATGAAAAGTTCGTAGGTAAGTTACTTACGAAAATTTTTGTAGGTAAGTTACTTATGAAAATTTGTGTAGGTAAGTTATCTAGAAAATATTTTGTAGATAAAGTTACCTACCAGTTAATTACCTACAAAATATGCTCCGTAGGTAATTATTAGATATTATCAAATTACTTACAAAAAGTTTCCATTACTTATGAATTTTGGGCGTAGATAATAACCATATTTCTTGTAGCGTGAGTCGAGTTGGCCTAGACGAATATCAAATTGAGTCAGCTTTGTCCGAAGGTCGAATCGAGTCGACCCCAAACAAAGGTTAAGTCGACTTGGTTAGGTCCAAAGGTCGAGCCGACTCAATTCGAGGCAAAGGGTGAGACAAGTCGACATGGGTTGAAGTCCTTCAACTTTCAACACCTAAAAATCGAAACTCTTGCTCAATGCATGCACTAATACATGCATAAGTGAAGCAATTATCCTTAGAATTATTTTCATTCAGACAAAAAATCAACAAGGAAATTTTTATAGATCATAAGCATCATAATTCCAAATTTCAAAACCTAAAATAGAGCACATTCAACACTGCTCCTTGACTATTTTCTAGGTCCTTACTTCTAAAAAAAAAATATTCCAGCCTAAAAAATTCACATATCAAGAAAAAGGTGAGGATAAAACTTTCCTGTGTCCTCTTCTAATTCATAAGTGGAATCACCTATCTTAACATCCCACGAAACCCACACCGGACTAATATCCTTTCCTCTTAGCTTTTTGGTTTGATAATGTAACTTCCCTAGTGGAAATTAGTTAATTAAAATAAATAAATAAGAAATGAAGATCAAACGACAAAATTTATTATTTCCAAACACGGGAAAATTTAAATCATTATTCAATGCGCCAAAATTCGATTAAAGCTAAAGCAATAATCTTATTACAATTTCCAAAATCCGACAAAACAGAAGAAAACATAATTTATTTCCTAGCTCAAGTCCCAAAGCTAGCCCTTTCTCCGTCTCTATGCATCGCCAACATCACATGTAATATCATCTGTTCCCGTGTAACGAATCACACGATCATCGCCAAAAACAAACAGAAAGGGTGAGCACATAATGAAATAACACATACCTTAAAAGATCAATTACCCAACTAATTTAGTCTAGTTAGTTCTTGGCCAAGACCTTAATACTCCAAGGCTTGTCAACCTTCAAATCACACAAATAGTTAGTCTTGGATTCAGGATTTATGATGCTCACACGAACCTGTCCGCTCATGGTCCTGCCTCTACGAACCTCCCCGCTCGTAGTCCTGTTGTACGAACCTCCCCACTCGTAGTCCTGCTCTATGGACCTGCTCGCTTGTAGTCCAACACACGTGATCCACCAGCTACGTACCTCTCGAATGCAGCATCCCTCAAGTGTGAGCACGGAACATACGAACCTACTTGCTCGTATCCCCACACGAGAGTAACTAGATATGAACCTCCCCGCTCATATCATCACGTGTTCACCACCACCCATGAACCTACCCACTCATGGCACAGTATCTCCTGATCCAAGTCTGCATCAATGCGTATGAACAACACACGCAAGCCCATACCTGCAACACTATCGCCTGGCGTAGCCTAAGCACCGTCAGACGAAATGAACGTGTAGACCGCCTGGCGGGACACCCTCGCCGCCAGTCACCAGGCCTCTCAAAAACCCACTGTTGCAGGGTCTATCACCTGGCGGAGCACACCTTGCCGCCAGGCGCAACCTGTTGCAGAAAGTACCTCTAGTAGCCAATCGCCTAACAGCCACATCTGTGCTGCCAGGTGCTATACCAATAGCGAAACTCCAATGGTGTTAGCACCCAAAGCATACATTCCTGCACTCTCCAAAATACCTCCTAAGGTATTATCACACTCTCGTTCCCCAGTGTCGAACCCTTGGCAACCTCTCACCCTCTTATAAATCAAGTACTTAAAATTCCAATTGGAAATTCCTCGATTTAATGACTCTAACTCACCAAGTGTTCCTTCATTGTATAATGCTCAATAAATTATATGTAGATCACCATCAAGTCCAGTGCCTCATATAAACATTCTTCATACGCTATCAATTTTTGCATTTTAATTCATTAAAACTTAAGCACAAAATTCTCATCCCTCCAATTTTCATTTCACGAACCAGACCCCAAAACCACGATATCATGTGTTGCCCACTACCATGCTGCAAATTCCAGCTATATCCTAGCGGCAGATCATGTGCCGTCAGGCGGCGTATCAGATTTTGGGAGAATTCCCCTTTTCTTCCTTGCGCGAGTCCCCTTCGCTCCTCCGTCATCTCGTCTCGCCATACACTAATCCGAATTAATACGCATTCCCAGAAATACACATGCATGAATAATGCCAAACTTAAATAACTCTTTAGACACTGGAATCAATTTCCTAATTGTCCTCTTTCAACCCTTCTCATAATCCCATGATCACCCATGCACCCTTGGTCCAAAGTTTCACGATACACTCAATCCCATTCAGATTAAAGCATAAATCATCACACACAACGTACATAAACAAGTTTCCAGAAATCATGATGACTTCTACGCCAAACAAAAAAAAAATAGAACAGCTTCGCGTTGCCTGGCATAAATTCATTGTCCGCCAGGCGATTCATGACACTACCCAGTAACTGGGTCACTATTGACGCGTCGCTTAGCAGCATCATCATGCCCGCCAGGCAGTTTCTAGGCAAAAAGCCAGAAACTTACGAAAAACGACGTGAAATTGGGTAAACTCTCATGCAAGTATACATGACAAAGCACATTCATTCATACACAAGTCAAAACACAATGAACAACTCCCCTTACATTTAAAGTATGTGATGAGTGCGTATTTTTGCCCTCATTTAATGTTTAATTTTGAGTTTTTAATTGAATTTGTGTGCTTAAAGATTGATTTAATTGAGATTTCCTATAATTGGGTTTATTGAGCATGAGATACAAAAACATGTTAAAAATAACTTTTTAGTTGCATAAATGTTCTTTGGATATTTTGAGGTGTTTTAGTGTAGTTGTAGCTAAGTTGAGCTCATGGAGGTGTGAAAATAAATTGCTTAAAGCTTCATGACAACTTTTAAAGATAAATCCAAGAATAAGAAATTATCAAAATCACAAAAATCCAAGCCAAGCATTGCATGAAGACGGCAATAAAAGCTTGAAAAAGTGAAGAAGTTTAGCTAGACCAAGAAGAGAGCAACAAAAAATTGGACCTTGCAGTTTTCTTTATCTTTATGATAGAAGATAATTTGGAAAAAATATACCTTTAGATATTTTATTTGATATATTTAAATAATTATGTTATTTAATTATATCATAAAATATTAAAAGATAATAACTACCAAATCTTTTTAAATATGACAAGATCTTCTTAAATCTTTTTAGATCCATAACAAACAAATATATCTTGAAGATATTGGATTATTTAGAAGATAATTTAAGGACATTGCAAAGGGTTGATTTGGAAAATTAATACAAATATTATTGGTGATAATTTATCATATATCTTTAATTAATTAATTAATTTAATTATATTAGATATTGATATTATCAACCAACTATATTTGTCAAATATTCTTTATCTCTCAAAATATTTTTAAATATTTATCTTTATTTTAAAAGAGATTTGAGAGATTTTAGCAACAGAAAAGCCCGTCCAAGTGCTATATAAAGAGACCAAGGGAAAGCAGAAAAGAAAAGCTCGGAACTTCGGAGTTTTGGAACCCTTAGGGGGGCCTAATTTCATTTCCTTTTTTTCTCTATTCTTCTTTCTATTTTTATTTTACTTTTGCATTTTATGGATTGCTAAACTTCTTGGGTTGATTCTATTGTAATTTCATTATGGATTCTGAGGTTAGAATGAAATAATTTCTTTGTTCTTTTTATTATTGTTGAGGTTTTCATTCATCTATGTCTTTTATCTTTTATCCATGAGCTCAACTTACCTGCAACTGCACTAACACACCTCAAAATATCCAAAGAACATTTATGCAACTAAAAAGCTATTTTTAATATGTTTTTATATCTCATGCTCAATAAATCCAATTATAGGAAATCTCAATTAAATCAATCTTTAAGCATACAAATTCAATTAAATATCCAGAATTAAACATTAAATGAGGGCAAAAATATGCACTCATCAATATGATTATCATGTTTCCATATTTTCCCAAAACCCATCATGATCATGCAACACTCGGTCGTAGTGATATCATCAATAGTGGCCTTTTTCACACACTTATAACATCATAAATTTGAGCTAACATATATAGGTTCATATATTCAGCATGGCTTAGCAAGCACTACTAAAATAATACTCATCAATCACACATCTATATATTATATATCTACATTCACCAATTAAGGCCATACCAGCACTTAAACATAATTAATCATCCATTAATAATCATACTATTAGGGAATTAAAACCACCAATCGTGAGTCATGTATATCTATATCTGCAAACATCCAATACCAATCTCCACCATTCAAAGTGAATAATAACATGTTATGAATCGCCTGTCAAAATTTCACATAAATCGGACGGTTAACGAATCGGGAACGCAATTTTATGAAAATTATGCAAACTAGAAAAATTTGTGGCGCCTAGCGCCCAGAAATGAAGAGCTTGGCGCCTGGCGGTATAAAACTTGCACCCGGCGGTTCCTGGTGGGCGAAAAGTACGAAAAATAGCATTTTTGTACAGTGTTCGCGTCGGCTTGTAGAGTCACCCTTGTCGCCAGGCGGTTCATCACAAAAACCCAAAATTGGGTTAACTCTCATGCATTGTCTGACGGTATATTTGAAGCCGCCAAGCAATTTTTGGAGATTTTCCATGAACGCGGAAATGAAAGATCATGATTAAGCAGAGGCATCATATTTACACATTTCAATACGAAAATAATCAGAATACAGGCATACACGAAAAGGAACTCCCCTAACCTGGAAATCCTCGCTCAATTTGAATTATTGGAACCCTTCTTGCACCACCACCAATCCAATTCGTGCCTCCTCTCAAATGTACTTGGTGTCCTGAACTTTCACTCAAAAACCTCCTTCATAACTCTCTTTCTCAATGCCAATTTCGTTTGCCTTTTGCTCCTTCATGTTTTCTCTCTTTCCTCTCCAAAAACTCACCTTAACTAGACCATTAACTAAGCCTTAATGCTTGTTAATCATAGGAAAACGAAATTGGCATTCAAGGACCATTATTTGCTGCCTTCCTAGCCCCCTAGGTTGCTCTTCTTGCTACTAGGGTTTCTCTGTCCTTTCATATTCATGCCAAAAGAAAAATTGGCAAAAAGAAAGTTTAATTTGGTTCCACCAAGGTTTGAACCTATAAACCATGCCAATGTCAATTTCATGCACAACCATTCAATCAATTCATATTTCATGATAATTCCTATAATTTTAGGATTACATTATCACTACTCATGTTCAAACATAACATTAGAATAATACACTTATTAAAATAGCATATATAGGACTCAAACCCAAGTCCTTTTAACATAAGAAAGCACTCTCAACCATTTGAGCTAGTATTTTTCCACATCATAAAAAACTACATTAAATGCCATAAAGGCTCCCACGACCAACATTTATTAAATAATTATTTAATTATTTAAATTTCTCGGATCTTACAGATAATGTTCTGTTCTTATTTTTTAGCTTTAATCGAGAGATGTTCCCAAAATTGAGCCTCATTAGCTTCTAACACATGAGAAGGATTAATTCTATAATCTTTGATCTTCAAAAAGATGAAGAGATGGCTCAAATATCTAGAGAGAAGGTAGACGATGGTTTTAGAAAAAAGTTATAGAGAAATAGTGATTTTTATAAAATGAAACTTAACTAATAAAAATTCTATTTATAGTCTTGATCTTTTATTAATAAATAATTAAGAATCATCTTTTAATCAACATTATTCCTTGACTATTTTTTTAGGTCCTTAAGAAAATGTTTTAATTGATGAAAATAATTTAAATGAAAATGTTGAAAAGGAAATTTGATAAAATGAAATAAAATATGATTCTCTTTAACCGTAAAAAGTGCCAAAGTACAACAAGAATCGAATCCCACTCAACTATAATTGATTCTCTTGTAAAATATACATAATCGATTCTCTTAGCCAATAATCTATTCTTTGTAAATATAGAATCTCTGCATGCACAATGTAAAGCAACAGGGCAATTCGGTCTTTTCATTTCATGCCACTTGTCTTTCCTTCAACTTCTTCGAAGGTACACGAGGAACCAATTCATTCCTTCTTTTCATTTTCACGATTTTGTGTCAAATTAGTGGATGCAAATGAGTGTCGATCCTCAAATTTCACCGTGTGAAAAGTACTCACTCAGATAAAAGAATACACTTAGGTCTCTTTATTTCAAAGAGGGGATTTTGAGGAGTAAAAAGGGATGGAAATGAGGGGAAAAAGAGTGACAAGTAGGTTGTTTAAATTAAGGGAAAAAGATTGAAAAGAGAATTAAATTGAAGGAAAAGATTGTCAAAGTTTTCTTAAAAGTTTGTGAACAATTTGATAAAATTAAATGAATAATGATTTATTTATTTCCACAACCCTGTTTTGTTAAATAATTATTTTTGTATGATTTGCAAGCTCCAGTGAATAATAACTATGAATCATCAATGCATCTATAAAAGTAAAATAAGAAAAAAAGAAAATCGTCATAAAATTAAATTAAAATCATTATTATTTATATTATTATTATTTTATGAAATAATTTTCTATTTTTAATTTTAATTTTTTAATATTTTTATTCTTATTTTTATAATTATTATTTATGATTTTAATATTATTCGTATATATTATTATTATTATTATTTTATAAATTTATTTTGATTATCATGTGTTTTACTAAATTTTTTATTATTAATAGTATTAATTTACTATTATTATCATTTATTTATATCATTATCATTTGTTATTTAAAATATTATTATTATTTTTATTATTATTATTATTAGTTATACTAATGAAAAATATACAATATTCTTTTTTTATTATACCAATTAAAAAATATGTTTTACTATAATTATTAAAAATAAAAACGAGATATGAAACAATTATATAATTTATAATTTATTTTGTATAATATATTATTGTAGATAGTTAATTAAATTTAAAAAAAAAAGGTTAAAATACCTTTTTGGTCCCAATTTTCGTTAAGTTTTTTTAAACAAGTCCTAATTTTGGTTTTGTGTTCAAATAGGTCCCAATTTCCATCAATTTTGTTCAATTGGGTCCTTTTTTGCTAATACCGTTTAAATCATTAACGGCCATGAACAGTGACTGCCACGTGTCACTTCGTGGTTTTTTTGAATTTTTTTTATTTTTATTTTTATTTATTTTTATTTTTTTTAATTTTTTTTTAAATTTTGTTAATTTTTTTTAAATGTACACGTGTCAACCTAGGAGTGTGCCACGTGTCACTTTGTGGTTTTTTTGAATTTTTTTGAATTTTTAAAAAAAATTAAAATTTTTTTAATTTTTTTTTAAATGTCCACGTATCAACCCAGTAGTGTACCACGTGTCAAAGTCAATGTTCTAAATTCAATCTGGTCCTTATATTTGTTATTTTTGTTCAATTAGGTCCCAATTTTTGTTAACATTAACCAATTTGGTCCCTCTCCAAATTAAAACCAAATTTAATTTTTATATTAAAATTCATATTTTTTATTAAATATCTTTATTTAATATATTAAAATTCATATCATTATAACTTTGATATAAAAATTAAATTTGGTCACATCTTCTATAGGGACCAAATTGGTTAATCTTAACAAAAATTAGGATCTAATTGAACAAAAATAACAAATATAGGAACCAAATTGAATATAGAATATTAACTTTGACACGTGGCACACTACTAGATTGACACCTGGACATTTAAAAAATAATTCAAAAAAATTCAAAAAAAATTCAAAAAAAATAAAATAAAAAATTCAAAAAAACCACAAAGTGACACGTGGCACACTCTTGGGTTGACACATGTACATTTAAAAAAAATTTAAAAAATTTTTTTAAAAAAAATTAAAAATTAAAAATAAAAATAAAAAAATTCAAAAAACCCACGAAATGACACGTGGCAGTCACTGCTCATGGCCGTTAATGATTTAAACGGTGTTAAAAAAAAAGGACCCAATTGAACATAATTGATGAAAATTGGGACCTATTTGAACACAAAACCAAAATTAGGACTTATTTGAAAAAACTTGACGAAAATTGGGACCAAAAAGGTATTTTAACAAAAAAAAATTATAAAATGTAGAAAATAAAATAATAAATTAATTTCTATTAATAATAATAATAAAATTAAAAATAAAATATATACACCAAAATTAATTTTAAAACAGTTAAAAAGTCAATCTAGTGGATAAATTTATTATTTGTAATTTTGTTATTATTATTTATTATTTAAAATTTTATTATTATTATTATTATTATTTATATAATTTTATTATTATTATTATATTATATTATAGTAATCGTGAGACCTCTTAAAAATTAAGTCTTCTTTTCTTTTTTTTACGTAGAAGGGAAAGATTTATAGACTTTCTATTAAGAAAACCCAACACATGGTCTTTCTTCTTCTCTAAAGACCGTTTCTTTTCAAGAAATTTCTCTTTCCTTCTCTCTTTGATATCTTCCTCATACCTTGTTCATTCTTCGATCATAGTCTATCGTTGGAATCACTACGAAGAGCTATACAAATCTCATCAGTCAAAATCAAGAGTAGAGTAAGTCCTCTTCTTCCCTATTTATAAGAACTCAAACTATGTTTTCCTTTTTATTGTTTTTTTTTTCTAAGTTGCATGTGGTTCATCTTTGCTCCCATGAACACCTTGCTTGTTGGTGAATCCAACCAAGTCCCCAAATTATTTATTTGATCTTTTTGTGATGTGTAGTTAGGTTTTCTGTGGATGGAAGTTGGGGAACAATGTTGAGGAGTTTAAGAGTAGCTCTTGAGGTGAGGAAAGCTAATCTTAGCTTATTTTCATTTTTTATTCTATTAGAGTTGATCTTGCTTTTGAGTTGATGAATTTTGGGGTTTATCTTATGTGGTTGTAGTTATCTCAATTGTATATTGTGATTTATTGGTTGCAATTGGTATGTTGGTCTTTGTGTAAATTGGTGAATTGGAGTGAATGATCCTTAATGCATGATTTTGTATGTAGTAGAATTGGAATCGGCATGTGCTATGAAAATTAGGATGATGCATATGGTATGATCAAAATTGGTAATTGAAGAGTTAATTGGAACAGAGGTTTAAGGCATGATTGGTATGTGGTCTTGAATGTTGAGAGATATAGTATGCGGAGTGATATGTGGAATGCTTGCATGAGAGTATTAAACTTTGACGACTTTGGGCATAAATATGAATCTACATATGGTGTGAGCAATGTAGTGTATAAGAATTGGAATGAGATGTGGATTTGGGAATATTTGATACTTGATTGAATTCGTGGGTTGATTCTCTAAATCTTACTTATTTGGCATTTGGAATTGTATGAAATGTTTTAGAATGGTTTTGTTTGGTTGAGTATTGTCAAAACTACAAAAGTTTTGGGTGTTTGTGTTAAGTAGATTTGTTGGGCGAGTAAACAACTTGTTGAGTGAGTACCAAAATTAATTTTGGCAAAGAGGTTTTCTCACTAGGTGAGAAATCCTCCTATTGGACGATTGGGACCCTCGCTTCATTGACTCTCGGATCGAGTCAAAATTTTGATAATAGGTCCGAGACATATGATTCTTCGTTTTGAATGTTGTGATCTTTGAATTTAGGTCTATAGTTAGAAAAGTATGTCTCTTATGATTGTTCTTTTTTATGTCTCTTATGATTGTTCTTTTTTAAGTTTCTCTTTTGTGAAGAAATTTTCTATTTGATGTGTTGATGGGTTGTTTTGCAATTATTTGTGGTTTTTGTTAGATCTTGAAATACAAAAAATACTTGTGAGAATGAAGGTTTTGTGGATATGTGATTTGATGAGGAGGTTATGCATGTGGTGGATTTGAATGATTCAAGGGGGTGTTATCAAGTTTGAGGAATGTTATATATGGATTGAATGTTGTGTTGAATTGTATGGTCATATAATTCCCAAGGAGGAATGGTATGACATGTAAGTCTAGTCTTATGCATTTAGTAGGGACACTCTTTCGAATTTATCCTTATACTCTACTAGACTTTCGGACTCAAATAGAGGAAGGAGTTTAGGTGGTGAAGATGAAGGTTACTATAGCTAGTCATGGAGTCGTCGACTCTATTTCTTTTAGGCTATAAGTGAACTCACTTTTTCATGAGAGAGGGGGACCATGTATCATTACTGTAATTGTAACACTAAGGATTTCATTTTACATGATGTAACATCCTGTCTGGATATTACTGATTTTAAGTAAAAATTGTAACACCCCCGGATCCTCTTGGGCTTACCAGGCATCCCACCTGCCACCCTCAAACCGGTTGTGTTAGGTCTGCAGCCCAATACACCCCAACCCATCACCCTTCTCCGTCCATTCATACTGGG
>Ga0214542_1000396_pt1 | contig 76600 bp, 40 predicted proteins | sample CNSS1metaG_FD_160096 | JGI IMG/M metagenome (GOLD analysis project Ga0214542, IMG submission 160096) | Root nodule microbial communities from cowpea collected in UCLA plant growth center, Los Angeles, California, USA - CNSS1 | ecosystem: Host-associated > Plants > Roots > Nodule | place: USA...
TGGGGATGGGTCAAAAGTTGTATACCCGTTGGGTTTGGGGATGGGGATGGGGATGAATTTTTATTATGGGGATGGGGATGGGATCATGATACCCGTACCCGCCCCGCCCCGTTGCCATCCCTAGTTCCATATCGAGAATTCAAAAAATTCTTTAAATTCAAGTATCAGAATAATAATTATATTTTTCAGATATATTAATGCTCAAATTCATCAAAACAAAATTAAAACAATAACTTAATCATTTAAAATATTTACATTAAATATACATAAAATAGTAATTTGTGATACTATAAGATATATTAAAATATTACTTTTTGGACTTTTAACATATATAAAAATATACATGACCTTGTAATACTTAAATTTAAATTTTATTCATTTGACACAATACTAAATATCATCACACTAATATAATGTAAAATTATATAAAATGTTAATATAAAAAATAAAAATTTACTTCTTATTTTCAATTTATTTTTATATTTATTTTAAATTGGATCATCTTGTCTTTTATTTAATTAGATGTATATTTCAAAATTATTATTTATTTTATAAATTCCTACACAATCTATATTTAATTTATCATTTTTTGTCTTTATCTTTTATGTTTAGTATTGTACTGTATGGACCATTGGACTATCGGCATCGCAAGCCCATTGGTCCATCGAATAAGGTTGGGAGGGCTTGCACACTGAACAGACCATCGGTCGATCGGCCACACAGACGAAACAACCCATCAAGGGGTAACATCAGTCGATCGACCACACAGATGAAGCAATCCATCAAGGGTAACATCGGTCAATCGGCCACACAGATGAAGCAATCCATCAAGGAGAACATCGGTCGATCGACCACATACGAAACATTTCACTGGTCAAAGTACAAGTCTTTAAAAAGGACCACCGGTCAATCGGTCGCACAGATTAAATGTGTTTCATTACTTAAAACTGTTAAATCACAAAGATAACCCGCCTGGCCAAGCGACCATCGGTTGATCGGTCAAACAGAAAACCTGGACCAGTCAGCGGGATTAATTAAAATTAAACAAGTCAATAATCACGATTAGGGGATCATTGGGTCGTGCTTAAGGAGCCCTAATTATAGGTCCACGCTGGAAACTATAAATAGGGCCCAAAGGTAGGTTGATGAGCATCTTTGATTCGCATTTATTACAGCCATTACGATTATCGACCGATCGGTCCCCCAACTGACTTAAGCATCAGAGCCTTTTAGACAGATACACCGATCGTCTGTTCAACCGATCGAGCAAGGCAGAAGATCGCGTGGAGAGGAAGTTTTGGCAGATTACTTGGAGAGGAGGAATTGAGGAGAAAAGAGTAAAATTGAAGTGGTTTTTAGTATGAGCTTGGTCCCTACACCCGAAACAAGTATCATATCTCAATCTCAATGAATAAAATGAACTTCACTATATCTTTAGTTATAATTATCGATCTCCTTCATATCATATTGTTTGATTCGTGAAATCTCATTCAACTCTCATCCCGAATTATCATCCTTTATGTGAATTTGATACTAACTCGTCGTAGATTAACATTATCTCTTCAAAATACTTACCGTGAGAACCATAACACTGAACTTTCACAAGTAATCTTATGTTATAGAGTTATAGAGATAGTCGAGTTTGTAAAATGAAATCTATAATAAATACTTGATAGGTTTATATATTTTTTCATATATGTGGTTTATATTCATAGTCATGATTATGCTCATTGAGAGATTGTGGTTCTATATGGTTACAGGAATTAGTTTTACACATATAAGACCTTAGACACCACTTTTACACAAAAACCTTAAGGCAATGTTGTTATGGGTCTTTATTCTTATATAGTGTTTAACTGTCTTTTCTATCCAATGTGGGACTTTTGACTCACACTTGGACTATTCCCAACATTCTCTCCTCAAGGGTGAGTCCCTTGTTTTTTTTTTCTTTTTTCATATGGTATAGTGTATGAGTCTATTTATATTTTACCTCTTATTTATTAATAAAATATTATGGTACGAAATTTTTTCATATCATTTTTATTGTAACACATAACACAATACAATGATAAATAAAATTTGTGTTAGACAAAGAAATTCATTTAACAAGATATAAACCACAAATAATATAAAAAATGTCACAAAGTTATCTTCCAACAGCAACACTATAAACAAAACAATTTTTCTCATCACTTTATATTTTCTCATTCCTATATTTAATTTACAATATTTACACATACACAACATTGTAGTAAGAACCCAATATGCCACGTTCATTATTATGACATTAAATTTAATTCTTTTAGTCTCAAAAATTATCAATTCAACAATTTAACGATGTTTTCAAACAACTCATCAATCCAACATGCTTCCAATCATATATTTTAACTGAAAATTTCACAAACCACATTGATATTAGGAAAATCCACAATTTCACAACATTAAAAACTTCGATCAATCTTGCATTTTGAACCAGAATATTTTTTCACAATGATTTCTTAACTTTGTTATATTTAAGTCAATATGCAACTACAATCTTCATACTTCAATATTTAAATTTAACAATATAACTTTAAAATCGAGAGGAATTTAAGAAGATGGAATTTATCTAGAAAACAAAAAAATTATATTCATTCCAAAAAAAAGTTGCATGTATAATAAAAACATATTGATTTAAAAAATGACAGAAATTTAAATTCACTTAAAATAAAATCTGGATTATATGGTAGAAACCTTCGTACTAAACACTTTAAAACTTCAAGAAAATAAAAAAAAAAAAAAGATGAAATTTTGTTTCAGAAAGAAAGAAAGATGGAAACCCTAATTTTTGGGAATTGAAAAAAGAAAGGGGTTTAAGAAACTGTTTCAGAAGTAAAGCTCTTAAACCTTTAAAACTAACTTTTTATTATGTATAAATTAACAAGGAAAAACCGAACATTCTGATAATAATATATAATTTTCTTTTATATATATATATATATATATATTTAGTTTTATACTATTTTAACTTGAAATTCATTTTTTTTCACCAGCAAAAAGTTTTACTTATGAAATAATAACTATAGGTATTTTCACTATCGTTCTTATTTAAAAAGAAATTTATAATACACGTTATTACAATCCATTTATCCCTTCTATTTTTTTTTTCTGTTAATTGTGAAATTCAATCTGAGATCACAATTTTTGCAAGACAACACTATGTTTTAATAATAAACATTGGAAACAGTTTTCTAGGTTGTTCATTAGTAACTTGTTTTTAATTTAAAATAAGAATAACTACGAGTAGAAAACAAGAGAAATATACGCATACTTATTTTAATATTTAATTTAGAAATTATAGTACTATCTATTCATATATCATTCTTTGATCAATGTAGAAATTTCTCTTTAAAATTAAAAACAAATTCAAATAATATCTCTGAAAAAAAATTTATACGTTATCTTTTTGTTCATAAGTAAGGAAGAATATTGATTGATAGGCAGAGAGGTGGTTGGTTGGTGAGGATAAGATGGTTTGATTGGTTTTCACATGAGTAGTTGGTTTGGTAATTAGTAGGTGTTCATTGAAGTGTGTATTAAAATGATTTTGGGTACTGGTGGTTTAACTGGAATAAGGACTAGGAAGAAAGGGTGATGCCTCATGCAAAGTAAAAAGTTGGAAAATGAGTTTTTGACAATTTTTTTATAAATTTGATAATTTTTTTTATAAATATAATTAAAATATATTATTTTTTATTTTTTAATTAAAATAAAGTAATTTTTTATTTAAATAAGTAATTTATTAAACTTTGTTAAAAAAATTGTTAAAGTATCATTTTCTTAAAAAGATATGATTTGCGACAAAATGATGCAGAATAACAACCTTTTTACATTGTCCCTTTTTATGCATCTAAACTTAAGTTTTATGAGTTTTGAAAGATTATGCATGATTGGGTAATTTCTGGAGTTAATTGAGGTCTATAATACATTCCATGATCCCTATGAAACGATTTTTTTTTCTATTTTCCTTAAATAACAGCTTTGAACACTTTGTTATATGTTTGGTAAACAGAAAAAAAAAAATCATTCATTGCTTCTCTTTATATTTTTTTTTTATCTTATTTTTTTTTTTTCTTTTTTATTTATTAAAAATTTTAAATTTATTTTTTAATAAAAAATAATATATATATATATATATATATATATATATATATATATATATATTGATTTACTTTTATTTTTTTTTTTTGGGAATGAAGTAAGGGGTAAGGTAGAAGAGAAGAGTGTAGCATTTATAAATTGAGGGTAGCATTTTTTTTTTTTGGACTTTTAATTAAATGTATTAAGTACAATTATTATTGAATTATAATTAATGAACTATATTATATATTATAATTATTATTAGAAATATTTATAAATTTTGCAATTTCTTGTGTTATTTTTTTTCTTTTATCGTACTCTTATTAGGTGGAGTCTACACTATGTTTGTTCCTTTTATAAATAGCCAAGTTCTTCGATGCACTTGACTTATATTTCGTTTTCATTGTGATGGATTTGTTTTTTGCTTTGGTCGACTTGTTACTCATTGGATTCTCTGCTATTTTAATAACCAACTTGTTCTTACCTAGGTTCTTATCAATAGTTTGAGCTTATTTTGAGAGATCAAACCACTCTCAGGTATTGTTGTGCTCAATCACATCGATCTCTTCATTCATTTCAAGTCACCATTTCTCATCTTGCACGCACCTCTAGTGCAACTCTCATATCCTTCTTGGCACACAATTATTCTTGCTTGAAACATCTTGTTCAAGTTTCAAATGCCTTTTATGCAAAACCTACTTATTCTCTCTAAGTTTGCTTGCAAAATTGTCTCTAACCTTTTTTTTAATTTAATGTTGCAAATCTCTTTTTACAATCTCTAACCTTTGAATAACATACTTGTCTTCTTCAAAATCTAAGTTATCCACACTCCATACTGAGCTATCCGAGCTATCTAAATGTCCCACTGGACTTTCTGAAATGTTCATTTGCTCAACAAGCTATCTACATTCTCCATTGAGCTTTCCATGTCCCTTTTCAGGCTATCTAAGATCTCCACACTCTATGTCAAGCTTTTTAAGCTATCCAGGCACCATCAAGTTGTCTAGGCTATATGCACGTCTTATTGACCTATCAATGCTACTCGACTGTCTTATGATATTCAACCTTGTTGTCGACTTATCCATTTGCTTGTGCTTGGGCTGCATCCCATCATGAACAACACTACTACTTCTTTAACTTCTTCGGCGAGATTGATTGTCTCTTCTATTTTATTTTCATATCGGAAATTTTTTTGCGAAATGTTCAACCTTACTTGCCACAACTGAAGCAATCTGATTTGCACTCCTTTGCACAATGACCATATTTGTCACACTTGAAACACTCAACACTTGAGTTGCTTGTCCGACCTTCTGTCTATTGACCTCGACCTTGATCGCACCAATTTTGTTAACCGAACTGTTCTTTCTCTTCTTGTCCTCCTTTGCCTCTATCACCAAGATTGCTTCCTATACCTTCTCAATATCGTCTTTTGTCTTAAATGTTATGAACTTCTCCCTTTATTTGAAGTAGTTGATCAAATGGCTCCCACTTGTTCTTTTGTTGCTCGTGTGCTTCAAGAGACTTGACAAACTATTCAGCCAAGAACGTTAACAAGTCTTTGGACTTCTCAATAGCACAAACTATATTCTTAATGTCATCACTTAGCAACCTTAATATTTTTTTCGCTACTCGCTAGCTAGTGGGTAGTATTTCTATGTTTCTTCCGAGTTGGTTTTCCATTGTTTCAACATGAGAGTTGTACTCGGTTACTCTTTCAGTCTCCTTCATTCTTATGCTCTCCAACTCCCCCCTATGAGTTTGAAGTCGAACCTTCTTTACACAATCATTCCCCTTATATGCCATCTCCATAATGTTTCATGCTTATTTTGAAGATTTTGCAATTGCAATCTCTCAAATTCAGACTCGTCCACAACTTGATACATGATGTATAAAGTTGTTTTGTCTTTCACACACACCTCTTTCAACGCTTTTAACTAGACATTCTACCAATTCGTGGTGTTGGTTGGTTCTTTGAAACCATATTCAACCACCTCCTAATTTTCTTGAGAGTTAAGAACCCTTTTTCTTTAGACTCCAATTATCATACTTTATCACCTTTGTCAACTTGGGCTAGCATATTGTTTGCAAGGTTGGTCGTCTCACTCAAACTATCTATCTCTCAAGCACTCTCTCTATAGTTATTTCTTAGGCACTCGGACATTCAAGTTTTTTAGCTTTAACATTAATTTGTTGACATCAAATGTTTATGAAAATATATTCATTGATATTATGATTTGTGAAATATTTTGAGCAGTAGATAAACTATTTATAAACTTTTTGTCTTGAACCTTCAACTACATGCATTAACACAACTACTACCAAAATTATCAATGAACTCTATTACACGTTGTAACCAAAACATATTGCATTTGAGTTTATCCAACAATTACTATTTATTTAACTTTCATCCTCTTCTCCTCCCATCATCACATGTGACTGACGGAGGCTACTTCCACCATCATTGTTTACTTCCACGATGGTGCTTTGCGCTGTTCTCAACAATTTCGATAACTTACGATACAATAACCCTCCCAAAACGACATTGTTTTGCGTTGACCTTGTAGAGTGTCAAGAATGGAAGGACAAGTGAAGAGTTGATGAGTTGAAGGGCAAATATGGAAAAGGAAGAAACACAAAATCTCAACCCTCAGTTAAAGAATAATAAATCTAACGGAAGAGAATTAGTTGCGTACCAGTACACTTGTCGTGTGAATATCAGAACTAAATAAATTTACCGGGAACTCCTCGCGAACCACGCAGCTTCCATTCTGATAGTGATTTAGAAGAAAAGGAAGAAACGGAGTAGAAGTGTAGAAGCATTATCATTCATCACAGTGGAAGATGCCGACACGTTGTGAAATATGCTGCGAGATAATGATCGCGATCTTGCTTCCACCAATCGGAGTTTGCTTTCGCCACGGTTGTTGCAGCGTGTGTATCCTCTCTTCCTCTCTCTGTCTTGATCTCTCTCTTTCTCTCTCTGCGAGATCTAAGACTGTGATTTCGTTTTTGCAGGTTGAATTCATCATCTGTTTGCTCCTCACAATTCTAGGTTATATTCCTGGCATCATTTATGCTCTCTATGCCATTATCTTCGTTGATCGTGACCAGTATTTTGATGAATACAGGCGTCCTCTCTATTCGCAATACTGATAGTTTAAGTTCGAATGCATTATTGATGTTCATGTCTTGCTCGTGTGCGTAGCGTAACTACTACAAATTTAAGTTCATGTGCTTATGGTTTTGTAATTGAAATTGAAATTGCTTATGGTTTGTAGAATCTATTGTTTTCTCTCTTGAAGCTTCAACAATTTTTATGGAATCAGGATTCTTCTGTGATGCCTTTTGATTTAGCGTAGATCTATGACTTCAGCAATATAGTAGCATCTAGAGTCTTTAGTTTTTAGGGGTTTGGACTTTTTAAATCAACACTACGTAGTTTTGGGGCTGTTGGAAGTGATTCAAACGGATAAGAGGAATGTACTGTTTTATTAGCTGTTGCGAACTGTGGGAGTGATAACTGATACAGTTAATTGATTCATTTCTGGTACGTCTTTCATTCTCTCTACTGTTGATTCAATTGATTAGTAGCTGTTTCAAGATCTAGTTAGCAACGAGGGAAACCCTCATCTTTCATTAGTACTTAATTTTCATCTCAGAAAAAAGATTCTCATTCTCTGACAGTTTCACCTTCTCGATTTAATTCTGTCATGGCAATAGAGCTCCTTTCCTAGGGTGCTCTGTTACTGCTGTATAAGATTCTTCATCTCTGATTCTTGAGTTCTTTCTTCGCTGTTTGGTTACTGAAATCTTCATATTCAAGTAACCGTGGTGAATCCAAATCGGATTCCGGGACCTTCTATCCCTTTCCACGTGGATCCAGAAGAAACCTTAGTGCATTATTTGGTTTCTTCTTGGTGTGGTCATGGATAGAAAGGAAATATTTAAGCTTACACAAAAGAAGGCAAAGGAAGAGTTCTACAAGTTAGAAACTTGTAAGAAGGAAAGAGATAATAGCTTTCATGTAATAAATTATTTGATTGTGTATAAGGTGAGCTATGAAAGATACATGAGACGACTTCCTTTTGTTTGGTCACATTTATAAGAGGAGGCGTGTTTGGCTTTCTTCCCTTTCTACAGGCCTCTTTACATCTAGTGTTTAGGCCATTTTGTAGACACTTATTATACTTTGGGAGATAAAAGTCATTTGCTTGCAAGAGTCGTGAATTATTGCAAGAAGTCGAGAATTTCTATCTTTTATATTCTTATATTGAGAACTAAGTCTCAAGTGGATGATCACCTTGCTTATCGCCTTGAGTTTGAGTGGCACAATCTTCTTTCTAATTCTTAGTTTCTTTTTGTCATGATCTTGGTTTACATACAAGATAAGTTAACCTCATCTAGGTATTTCTATCTTGTTCTTTCGTATTCTTTCCATTAATCTCATACACTCTTTTGCTTAGTTTCTTCTTCCTATAGGTTATGCATAACTACACTCTTTTTGCCAAGTTTCTTCTTCCTATTGGTTATGGCATAACTACACTCTTTTGCTTAGTTTCTTCTTCCTATAGGTTATGCATAACCAACATAGCTTTGGCCATCCTGCTCCAACCAAACACCACCTTGAAACACCATCTAAGTTCACTAAAAACTCCTCCACCCTCGAAATTCATTTTCGATCACAACCCCCACAAAGAACACCTACAACTATCAATATTCAAGCAAGATCTTGAACTCTCTCTTCCTTAAAGCTTTCGCAAACCTCTGCACCAAAACCCAACCAAGAAACCTTCGACAACCCATCAAGAAACTTCTTTCAATTCAAACCAAAGGATGTGCTAGAAATCTAATGCCTTAAACCATGGATTCCTCCCTTGGAACTTGAGATAGTCGATCCACTTCTTGGAGCAACTTTCCAAGGTTCTCTTCACTGCTCCACATGTTCTTTCAATCCAAACCAAGGGATGTGCTAGAAATCTAATGCCTTAAACCATGGATTCTTCCCTTGGAACTTGAGATAGTCGATTCACTTCTTGGAGCAACCTTCCAAGGTATCACTGCTGCACATGTTGAAGATTAAATTCAAAGAACAAGCTGCCTTTTTGTTGATGAAAGTCTTCCTTCCAAGAGGAAGAAATTTGATCTTAGTTTGAAAATGCATCTTTTTTGTTTTTGAAGTCAAGCAGAAAGAGTATTTTTTGTTTTATCTAAAATTAGAGAAAAATTTCTTCCAGAGGGTTGTGATCTTATGTGAGAGTAAGTTTTTGTACATCTCAACCAATGAGACTGATTTTATTTCCTAAACACTAATTCTCCGAATGATCAGCCAACTTACTATATCTTTAAAACATTTCATTTGCACCCCTAACACAAATGCAACGAATAATACAAATTTGATCAATCAACCAAAAAATTCAAAAATAATACAAATCTGACCAGACAACCACAATTTCAACGAATTATAAAAAATTCTGATCAGTCAACCGAAAATGATTCCAACCCTTCCATAATTGATCCTCTGGGTTCAGCACCACCTACATCAGTATCTTCATCGAAGCACTTCAGCACTAAAGTATGCACAGGACTCATTGTTCTTTAACGAACTTTACAACTGAACCCTTGTGTTTGGAGTCACAGGTTAGGTATCCACTATCTAACTCGAAGATTTTATTTTATTTTTGTATTTCTTCCTCTCTCAATCCTACATCTTATGCATAAGCTATGAAAAATATGATATCACTATCCATGCTGAATTATTTGCTTTGGAAAAGAGCCAATCCGCTCTCGAGCTGAACTAATTACTTTAGAAAAGAACCAAACCAAGACACCAACTTCTCTCCCACCACAGAAGATGACAATAAGATAAAGCTAGGTTTTCAAGTTGAAGCACCATGCAGATGGCACGATGGAAAGGTATAAAAAAGCTTGATTAGTTTCTAAGGGGTATGCGTGGATTTATGAAATTGATTATTAAGAGACTCGGTCAAATGGTCAGGAGGACCATTAGGAGGGCTTCTATCACTTGCTTTAACATTCAACTGGCATTTGGACGAAGTTGACTGTCTCCACCTGCTTAAGCAACCATCTGTCTCACTTAGACAGGTTTTTCAATTTCTTAATCTGACTACATGGGAAAAACACAGAAAAACATCATAATGCCCAAGGACATTAATTTCCGAAGTTACTATTAAAATGACTAGTTTTTCCTAGCTTCTTGAGACGTTCAAGGTCACAGGCATAAGAAATGTCTATAATCTGTTCGGTACTCGTTGTGTACTCTGCGATTTTCAATTTGTTACTGCTATGTGTTGACCTCTTCGAAATTAGTCATGTGAAGGAATTGATGAATGTAAAACTAAGCCTCAAGGATATTGGTTAATTCAAATTTCTCCTTGGCTTTGAAATTCTCGGGTGTCAACAAGGAATCAATCTTATCAATGAGAATGTGCTCTTGCTGTCTAGCTAATTTCCACAGCAGTGAATTGCTTGGCAAAGCTACATATATATCTAGTCGGGAGAGTCTTTAATCTCCCGGGTACAAGGCCAAATATCTCATGGAGCGAGTCACTGAGCCAACTTTTACAGTCTCCAACTATCCTTCATCGTCAAGCAGAAATGTGGCTTCTCAGATATTGGAAGCCACTTTGCAAGCTGAGCTCCTCAACTTAAGGATTTAGCGTTGCAATTGCAGGTATGCTAGTTTTTTCTTTTCTTGGAGTCATCTCTTTTCTTATGGAAAACCAAAAGGCAGAGTGTGTGTGAGGTCTCCTTTGAAGCTTAGTATACGGGGCTTGCTCAAGTCACTTGTGAAGCACAGTGGATTCTGTATTTACTGTGACTATCCATCCATATTGCACATAACTTACAATCCGTTCCATGGCCCAAAACACATTCATTAATGTGAAAGAAGGTTCAATCTTGGGTCTTGTGTCTGCTTTCTACTGCAACAAACTCAGGTTTCTACATTCTAAGACCCCTCCTGGTCTGTTTCAAAGTCTTGCATCCAAGCTTGGCATGTTTTGGATATCCACATTCCAGCTTGCAGGAAGGTGTCAAAGTGATAACTAGTAATTGTTAGTTAATTTGTTTAGGCTTCTGTACAACTGTCAATTCAGTTAATTATAGTGTGATTGGAAATCCTTTTCGAGGTTTTCCAGCTAAAAATCCCATTGGCAATAACACTAAAAAAAAATCCCCTTTCGAGGTTTTCTAGCTAAAAACCTTTTACTTTTTTTCCCTTTACAAATACAAAAATACTTTTTTAACTATTTTACCTCAAGTGTCGAATAATCTCTTTTCAATTCCATCATCCAAACCAGCAAAAGTAAAAGCAAGGAAAGACGTAAATTCATGTTTTACGACATAACTCAATTCTAATCCTGCGCTTAGCCGGTTGCTCTATCTAGTTGCGCTTATTCGTTAATTTAAATTTAATTATTTTATGAATTAACATAATTATTTTACTATTTTAATTTTTAAAATTCAAATAATTATTTATAATAAAAATTATTTAATAATAAAAAGTTATTAAATTATTTATTCTTATAATTATTTTATAATTTAATAAATTTTTACTATAAAAAGTGGACATTATTTTTAAAGAAAGTGAATAACGTAACAAGAAAAAAAAACATTATAGAGAATTTAAAAATTATACGTAGGCCAAATATTTCAGAAAAAATAAAATCAAAATCTATCCTTCATTATATCCAGCTTTAAAACAGGGTATGAAATGGAAACACTGTAATAAACAGAGGATTGAATTGTAAGTGAAATCTGATCCCAAAGGAAGAATGAACGCGGAAACTGAGCCAAAGGAATCTGAGTCAGATTGGGGCGAGTTGACTCGTGAGTTACTGATCAACATCCTCTCTCGACTCAGCGTTGAGGATCGATGGCGCGGCACCATGATGGTCTGCAAGTCATGGTTCAACGCCTTCAAGGAACCCTCTCTTCACTCTGTTTTCGACCTTGATCCCCAATTCGACTCACCCCTCGAGTCAACTCGCTGGTGGACCCCCCAGTTCGAGGCCAAGATCGATTCCATGCTTCAATCTGTCGTCAAATGGGCCCAATCCTCTCTCACCCAGATACGCATTCGCCACTGCTCCGATCGCTCTCTCGCCCTCGTCGCCCAAAGGTTTCAAACTTTCTCCCAAATTCCCGTACCCATTGGTTTGAATGTTTGAATGTTCGAATGAAAAGTAATGAATGTTTTCTTTGTAAAATCAAACTAGGGTAATTAGTATTTTCACGTAATTTTAGATCATTTAAATCAAACATGTCATAATTCGTTATGGTAGCTTTTAAGATTTCAGTAATATATATTCTTTTTTCTTTCTTTTAAATTAGGGCTTTGATTCCGAAATTCCAATATTTTAAGCCGCGCGTTTATGTGTATGTTCCTTCAATTGTGAATAGAACATTAGGTTGGAGCATTTTAACACTTTTTTAAATATATTTGAAATTCAGATGCCCGAATATTGAGGTGCTGTCTATCAGAAGCTGCCCTCGTGTGACTGATGATTCTATGTCTAAGATAGCTTTGAGTTGTAAGAAGCTAAGGGAATTGGATATCAGCTATTGTTATGAGATAAGCCATGAGTCATTGGTGCTGATTGGAAGAAACTGCCCCAACCTAAAGGTTCTCAAAAGAAATTTCATGAATTGGCTTGATCCTTCCCAACACCAAGGCATTGTTCCTAATGAGTATCTAAATGCTTGTCCACAAGATGGAGATGATGAGGCTGTTGCAATTGCGAATTCCATGCCTGATCTTAAGCATCTTGAGATAAGGTTCTCCAAATTATCAGCCAAGGGTCTCAATTCCATATCTCAGGGATGTCCTAACCTTGAGTTCTTGGATTTGTCTGGGTGTGCTAACCTAACTAGTCGAGACATTGCAAATTCTTCTTCTAGTTTGGTGCAGTTGAAAGAAATTAAGAAGCCAAATTTCTATATCCCCAGGTCTGTCTTCCACACTGAAAGGTATGGACATTGGAGTTTATATGATGAGAGGTTTCAAACAGATATTTTCCGAATCTGACAAGTGAGGGGAAGATTCATCCAAGATATAAACACTCTGAATCCATCACTTCATCTTCTTTCTACTGCTTTGTGAAGATCTTAGTTGGGTGTCTAAGGTCATTGTCAATTTGTCACAGTCAAGTATATATTGTAGAAATTATAATCTATGTAATTATATGTTGTTTGACTTCCATGTATTTGGAATTATTTGACTATATGTGTTGTCTTGTCTCAGGTTCCCATAATGGATTTACCTGATAGTATTCTAATTGTCTCAGGCTCCCATAATGGATTTACCTGATAGTATTCTAATGTACCATAAATTGTCTCAGAAATTAATGTTAGTACCCTCACTGTTGCCAAATATATATGCTTATAGAACATTTGTCTGCAGCTACAATTTGAATAGATTTCCTTGAGTGAATATTGCCTTGTTATTGTAGCTACTGTCATTGGGTAAGTTTTTGATTCTGATGTTTGAGATGAGTTCACTCCTTGTTCAGAATGCTAGTCCTCTCTGTATGCTTTCATTTTGTATCTAGACATTCAAAAGAGTTTTTTTAATTCGCCAACCTCTACATTTTATATACCTATTCAATTTTATTTTATTTTTTGAATAAAGGTTAAATATTTTTTTTTATGTGCCTATTCAAAACATGTACACGGTAACACGATAGGAGTTAAGCCATAGTATAGTAGTATCAGTAAAGCTTAGCAAATACATGTTAATGTTTGCGGTTATTGTATTGTAGTGTTATAAGTAATTTTGTATACATGTTTTGCAAGCTTTTATTTTGTTGAGTATTATTATTGGTACCGTTTATATTGATATACATTTATCTTCTACAAATATAAAAAACAATAAGAATTTCACTTCTAAAGTTAATATAAATATTTATCTTTAGTGTGTGTAAATCGATACACACTTATAAAAGTTATACGTTTGTTATGCATAGCATTATACATTATTAAAGTAAAGCATGAGTACAAATAGACAAATTAAAGCTGCAGATGTAATGTTTTATTTTATTATATTTTTTATTATTGACTAAAATACCAAATAACTTCATCAAACCACAGAAAAAGTAAAAGACCATGTAAAAAGCTTTTAGCTAGGAAAATTAAACCGAGAAAGTTTGAAGGTGGGATAATGTTTTTGGGTGGCATGGTAAAGCAAGATGAAGATACAGGTCTAAGGAATTGGATAACCAAAAGTGATGCCGAAACAAGATACCCGAGTGCTGCCATGAATTGGCAGCAACCTGATAAAAAAGCCGAGAAGAGCTAATGCTACTCACCATGTTCACGAGCAGGACATTTCAGCAGCGCTCGTGGGCAGGTTCTCGCTTACACGATTTCAATTACCAGCATCATATTCTCTTTTTCATTCTCATCCATAATATTTTTTCCAATATCCAATCATGCTTAGCGAAAAAGGCAATTAATTATATCCGGTTTAAGCTTCAGAAATGATGAGACACCAGCAAGTTGTTTCGCTAATTCACCTGCGACTCGGTCCATATAGAGCGCATATAGTCCATTTCTTCTTTCTAGAAGTTCTAATGCTTTTCTTGCCTGAACAATTGATGTCACCCAATCTTCAAGGAGCACTGAAATGCCATTGTTACCATAAGTTACCGCTCAGTTTAAATTTTTTAAACTTGCTTCATCTTTATGATAGTCAGTTGGCAAGAATATACAGTAAAAACGTAACAGTAGAGAAAAATGCTAAATGTTGGCTCACTTGTATTTGTTTTGGGTCAGAAAAATCAAGACCAGATATGTCAATTAATTAGTTAAGTTCGGTATAAAGTATGAAGCATACCGTTGTCAAAATCTTCAGCTTTTGACCACTCTAATAAGTAATCCACAACCAAAAACTCGATAAGCTGGATCCTGATAACCGCATAAAAAATAGATAAATTGTTGTCTTTAAAAACATCATCACTTTCCACGAAACCTGTGTTGAGCCATTCGTTATGATTTATGAATTTGGACATTATACTATTGCGCTTTTGCTAAGAACTTACATTATAAACATACATTCATGCATTTCAGGAAAGTCATCGTCAAAAGGATCACAGAAAAGCAAACGTTCTGCTAGCACCAGAAGTCTTTGACACACTGAAAGAATTGCCCGCTGACCAATATAAGGCTCGCTTCCAAGTTTGCGGATCAAATGCTGAACACAAAATTGAGCATTGGTGCCAGTGTATTGAGACCCTAGAAGATAAGTATTTAAAAGGAACGGCAAAAAGAAAAAAAGAGACAGTAAGTCAATGATTAGAATGATCAAGAAATAAACGGTCATAAAATGGCGAGGGCGAGAAGCTACAGCATAAAAGATCACAATGGCTACAATTTTACAGTAGTTTACCGTTTTACACATCGACCTTAAAAAGTAATCTACGATTATTCACATAATCTTAAACTATCCATACCATTTTCTGCCAAGGACGTGCACATCTGCCTAATCAAACGTGTAACTAGGCTGTTGACAATTCCTTCAACAAGTTCGTGGTTCCTTCCCGTAGATAAAAGATTCTTCAACGTAACTTCAAAAAAGACATACAAATATAATCTTCAGAGTAAATAACAAAGAAATATGATCGTGGGCTAGATTTGTTATGGTGATCCATAACAAAAACCTAAAAATCAGAGTTAAACTTAGTATAGCTCAAAAACTAAATTTGGATGTAAATCGCTCATAGCTCAAATTACCAACTTGATGTGAGAATGGGAAATAGGGACCAGTACTAGGTTACCTTACAGTTCATCATACTCTTTAATGGGAGAGTGGGAGACTGATCATGATCTTGCATGTTTACAACATAAACTACTATGAAGAGGAGTTAGTTAGAATGATAGCCAACGCCCTAAGTCTTGGGTTCACAATATTTCAATTATTTAATCGAACCAAAAGAAATGGAAAGGCTAAATTGCTGTTCCAAAAAAAAAAAAAACAAAAACAGTAAACGGAATATAAACTCTGCAGCTTGATACACCGGATTCTCAAATAAATAGCACATAGTGGTTTCAATTTCTTAATTAGAAAAAGAAAGGTCGGAAAAGCTTTTCAATTAGTGAAATGAGAAGCATACCTAATATAAAATCTACAGCTTGATGTGCTAGATTTGCAAACTTGGAATCATCCACCTGCAAACTAAGTTGAATACACCACGTGACCAAAAAAAATACATCAACAAAGCATGTCACAAACAATTATTTGTTCACATTCTATTCAATATCACCAGTATTTATGAACTCTGCTAAGAACTGCTGATAGAGAAAGAATGAAAGACTTAGAGGGTGAATTTCTCATAAATTCATTGAGCAACAAATATATAGAAAAGAAAAAAGATAACAATATATAGTAGCAGCAAAACAGGCTAATAAAAAACTTGCTAAACCGCTAAAAGATAACAAAAATTCAACAAACTGTATAATCCAAATAACTGCATTATTCAAATGTTTGTATAGATCATTTCAGGAAAATAAAATACTAAAAAACACTGAAGCATCCTAACAGGTGATGGCGAGCTGCACAGGTCCACGAGAAAATCAACAGAGGCCCTAAGCTGTTCTGCTTCATCCTCCTTGATTAAACCTGCGGGTTTTGTTTCAAATCAGAAAACAAATTTGGTACAATTCCTTGCACTTAACATCAAACATTAGCCACGACATCCTGAACTATTCGATAAAACACCGTTTTAATTACAAATAATGAAAGAGGCAAATAATCTGCGTGATTCACCACACAGTCTAACACTTAGTTGTTTATAACTATCTGTTAATATGTACCTAAAGAAAGCCGCTGCTGACTTGAAGAAGGAGAACCTATTTTTCTCCTCCTTTCCTTGAATCGCACTACAGAAAGCCAATTTGTCAAAGGCAATTCAAAAAACGTAGTTATGTAACAAAGTAGATAACAATAACGACTATGATTAAACCTTGTCTTAGAAATCTGCGTCGAAGGACATCGCTGAATCTACTGTCACAACCAGTTCCGTGATGCTTAGGGTTTACTTCTCCGAAATTGTCGAAGAAATAGCACTTGCAAGCAGCACTCTCCGGAAACAGATCGCAGTGCGAAGCATCTACATCCAGAAACTCAGAATGAATCCGTGATTTCGAGTGAACGTGAGTGTATACGCGAGAGAAATGAGAACGAACCTTGAGCGTTCTTGACATCTTCTCTGAGCTTCAGGATCTCTTGCTTTCTTTCTTTAGCCTGAGAATCCAAAGGTGAATAAAACTGAAGATTGGAAGGCATTAAATTGGAATGAAAACGAAAGAAGTGTCTAACCTTTCGCTTCCAACGAAGAAGAGCGTTAGACTGCGAAGGAGATAGCGCACCGGAATCGTTTCCATTTTTCAGAATCTTCGATCTGAGAAGTGATATCGCCACCGCTAGCTTCAGCGATTCATCGTTCCCTCTTGCATCTTCCTTCTCTGCCATTTACTTGAACACCAATCCAAATCAAAAAGGCGCCAAACCTGTTGGAGTTTTACATTAAAATAAATAAATAGATATGGAAAAAGTGTATATATTGCACTCTACTAAAAAAAAATCAAAACAGCTATGATATATTTACACTTTTAGGTATTCTATATCTCAAACAATTTTTTTTATTATGGTATTTTTTTTAATGATATTTTAATCTATTTTTAATTTATCATTTCAATCATTTTTAAATTATCATATTATATTATTACAAAAAAATTTCACAACTTCAATCATCCTTAAATCATCACATCATATCACTCCAAAAAATAAAAATATATAATTAAAGGAGAATTGAAATGATAAATTAAAAATAGATAAAAATAAATTGAACGAAATACTATTATTTAAAGATGAGTGATTTAAAGAAATATAATGTCATCATGTTGACAAATTTAGTACAAAGAATTTAAGTTTAAATAGTCATTTGATATTATTTTTGGATCAATTTTTTCAGTTTGCTCTTATTTTTTATTTTTTTTCGATTGAATCTAAATTTTGAAAATGTGTTTCTACAACCTAATTCCGTTAAAATATCTCGTTTTTTACAGTGAAGTGTTACTTAAATGGTCATTTTAGCTCCTGTTATTTTTTTAAAGTTTATAACTCAAGTCATAAATTAACTTTAATTTTTCTAACATATTGTTATTGTTATCATCTATAAACGTTAAGTCATAAATGATCTTTGTAAGTATTTTCTTTTTCATGAATTCTTACTATTTTATATTTTGTATTTTATAATTATTTTAATAAAACTAAATAAAAAATGAAGCTATGTTAACTTGTGCAATTGTTAATTATATATGATACTTGAAAACATCTTATTTATTTCTTACTTAAGCAACAACAATTAGGGATAGAAGATGCATTTACGCATATTCTTTAAAAGCATTTTAAGAAAAAAAATTATAGATTGATCGGATATAGATACGAGTAATATCCCTCTCAAATTACTAACAAAATTTAATTTTTTAGATAACATAAAAGATTTAGGATCAAGTTTTCTTTAATCATTAGTTTCGTAATTCATTTCTAAAATGCATACTTAATATATTTTATATTATCTATAATTATTTTACTTTTTATTTAATATTTATATAATTATAGTTTTTTCTTGATATTTGGTATTGCTTTTGTCATTAAATTTGATAATATCTAACTTGTTTAGTTGTATTTTTTATTAGTTAGAAATGTGATGAGATGATAAAATGCGTACTCGTTATCATCCCGATCAACAGTTGCTGTGAATTGAAAAGTTAAGATAGAAACTTAGAACTAAACTACACATATTTTTTAAACCTTAAAAATAATTATGTCAAATTAAGAATAAAAACATATTTAAGCTAATTTATTATTTATAAAGATAAAATGCGGATTGATTTATAATCTGATTATATTTGATTTTTTATTACTAAATGATTATTTATATGTTGCACCTTTTTATGGGTAATAAGTAAAATATTAAATTCATGGTTTTGTACAAATTTTCAGTTATATAGTCTAAATCTTTTACTTTTCTAAATACCGGTTTAAATTGAAAATTATTAGTTAAACGATAACTTTTTTTAGTATATAAATTCGTGGTCGAACATAAATTAAATAATGTGTTTTACAAAGTATTAAAATTTTGAATTCAGACTTCTTTTTTTAATTTGTTTGTCTGATACATTTTTCATCAAAATTAGTTCTTTAATACTAATATAAATTTTTTTATATAATAATAAGAGATATCAGAATCAAATTAAACCAATAAATATGCAAATATTATATTAATACGAAATTTAGATAATAACATTTAAAAAGTATAATAATTTTATAACTTTCTAAATTAAATAAGTACTAATAATATGACAATTTCATAAATAAAAATTAAATATACGAATGTGATTTAAATTTTTAAGCAGTTATCAAAATTACATCCAAATTCGAAGTTAACGCAATAATAATAAGTTATGTCGATTATTGGCATATTGAATTTTTATCTATTTTCAGATCGATCTAATAGATGAATTGAATTGGATCACTTTATGAACAACTTTTTAAGGGAATCCCGTGATGCCAATTTAGGTTCGAAAGGATACCTTAATAGTGTTTCAAGCGTTACATTTTTTTCATAAAATAATTTCATACGGAATTTAATTAAATTTTGAGAGAACAAAAACTGTTTCTATTGTTTTACATAGTAAACGTCAAAATATAGACATTAGCAATCTGCATCCATCACAACTCATACATAAGTCTCAAACCTGTGCCAAGTACGCAATATATAACCATGTCATTTTTAAGATATCATCGACTCAGGTACCTAGATCCCTAAGTTTAAAAAAAAACAAAAAACTATAAACCATTACCTATTTTTAATATTGTTACCTCTTTCCAATTAAATTCCAACCTAACATCTGAAATATTGTTACCTCTATATTTCACCATAAATTATTCCTAAATGTCACTGACAACCGTATGTTTCAATCAACATTTAAATATTAATCACTTCTTTTCAAATATAATTTCTATAAAAAATAATTTTAAGAAAAGATAGTTCAGAATTAAATTTGCAAAGACTACGAAACAGAGTATATGACAAGATGGGATTTGGCATATCGAAATTATATATAATAATCCCCCTCTGATACTGTTGGGACATGTTCCTCACCCTAGAGGAAGGAAAGAAGTTATACCTGAACATGCACCAAACAGTTGAATTCAAACCTTCAAAAAATACATGCCAAAGTAACGACAATGATATTTATGAACTGACCAGTTTAACAATTACTCTGTCAAGAAAATAAAGGGAAAAAATGAAACTAATGAAGTACAAAAACATTTGGACCCCCGGATGGATGGGCCACTCTCTTGGCACATGATTAGCCAACTGGAAAACAAAATCCGTAGCTTTATGGTTTAACTTTTCCCTCAAAAAACACCTCTACGACATGAAAACAAAAAAAAAAAATTATACAACTCGAGAAAATACCTGATACTGGAAGCTCCCACTTTTATAACATACTGTAATACAAAGTGCTCTAAAAAGTGAGAGCGTAAAGGGAAGGGAATTTGATGTTCATTCAGTTACAGAGATCAATATTCTCATGCAGACTCATCTGATTCAGTTGAACAGACTCTGACAGGCCTCAATATCAGATGCTTGTGAATCCAACACAGCTTGCCCAGATGCAGAGCTAATTACCTGCAATGCTGCGGATAATATAGCTTTCTGGAACCGGTCATCCTCCACCTTCTTCAGGACGTCTCTCACCACCTTAAAATCCAAAGCCCCAGCCAAAACTAGTTTCCCTATTATCTCACCAAAATTATTTGGTGCTTTAGGTAAGTCTATGCCGATATCATCCAGCACAGAGGCAAATAACATGCACCCAGTCCCTATGTCTCTGGCTGAAAGAATCTTCTTCACGAACAGATACTCAAGAAGTTTGCCAACGGGTTCAATGCATGGCGGACTTTTATCTAGACCAATTGAAAGGGATTCCTTCACAACCTCAGGATGATAAGCTGGAGCTTTTAGTTCTTCCACACACTGCAATGCTTCGTCCAAAAGTCGAACACTGAAATATTCTTCCAGAAGAGAACTGGTTTTACGCTGAAGTTCCTCAACATTCGATTTTGGAGCTGAAGCTTGTGGCTTCTCAGAGGGTATGGCAGAAACAGGTTTAACAGGTGCAGGCATTTGAGGTGTGGGCTCGGTACTCAAACCAACGTTTGATGGACGAGCAGAAGGAGCACCACCACCTCCATGCACCAGGGCACTGCTTCTCCCACTTATAGTACCACCACTACCTTGAGGTAGTAACTTTGAGTTAACAGTTGGTGTCTTAGAAATGAGAGGAGACTGACCACGTCCTCCACCTTGCATGCCTGACATGTCACCTCTCGGCATTGATCTTGTCCTAGGCACCTCCCAGTTGTCATTATCAATTCCAGGCATCCCAGGCATTCTCCTTGTCCCCGGCATCCCAGGCATCATACCACCAGTACCAGGTCGGGCAATAGGAAATCCTCCCTGACTGGCGTTTCCTTGAACACCAGAAACTACACGGCTATTTCTCATACTTGCAGTGGCACCGGGACGCAATCCAAGATTTTTCTCTGCCTCTGAATGAATTTCAGTGATGGTTTTGGCTTTCACCTACATTATTAAACAAACAGTAGCAATTATTAGATAAAAGAAAGCAATGGAAATGCCTTCAAACTGAGTCGTAGCATACTTTCAATAGTAAATTGGGTAAATTTACCTCTTCACGTCTAGGAACCCAGCTATTAGAACGCAACTCTAGAACATCACGAACCATAAACCGCAGCCGTGGAACAAGTTGGGGATTGGTGCTCAATTCTTTCAAACGACTGAAGTACATATCATTAATACGCCGTGATTTTGGGCTTTCATCAAGCTGCTTACCAATAGTGTTGAAAAATTGACATATGGCTTCAACATTTTCCTCAGCTGGACAGACCTTGCTGTCCTGTGGACCTAAAAGCTCCTGTATCAAGCATCAGTCAACCACAAAGGTAAGTGCAAACTCCAAAACCGATAATAAATTAAATAACAATTGAGTCTCAAGTCCTGATAGAACCTGAACAATGTGATGAACAATCTTTTCGGGAACCATTTTTTGCTTCAATAGCTCACCAATTAAACGAATGTTTCCAAGGGTTCGAATCTTGACAAGTCTGTCCTTATCCCTTCGCTCCATCTCCTGCTCAGGAGCAGTCATCTGTCTAACTTCTTCCCTCAGGTTATCTGCACCTTCAAAAGCCTCCTGGCAGATATTCAAGAGCACTCTCTTAAAAGTGATTTCCTTCCCACCAGGCTCATCAGATGGGAATGGAGGCAGCTTTTCATTAAGATCAGAACATAGCTGGGCATACATTGGGCAAAATGTTGGTTCTAGCACTGCCTTATCAAATATTAGTGAAATAACTCCCTGCATTACCAAACAATCAATTAAAAACAAGGATGTGATATTAAAATACTTCTTTAACAGAAAATAAAATGAACCTTCAATATGTCGGCAGATGTAATGCCAGAATCAATCAACTGACCCTTCAAGAGATCAAATTTCTCAGGAGTCAACTTATTTAGTATTCTGCATAGAAATAGTTCACAGTACTAATTATCAGTATCAGTAGCCAAGTAATTCTGACGAATCATACCACTCACATGGGTGAAGAAGCAAATACAAAAGGTTCAAAAAGAAAGTTAACTTTCATTAGTTACACAGAAAATAAATTAATCTAGTCAAAACCCAAAAATATTGACTTAAGATTACTTTTCACAGATTCAACTTATCTGATGTAAGTAAATATGTAAAGTGAAAAAGAAAGAATGCATCCACTCTTGATTTTACGGAGTTAAGTAACAAATTTCTTCAACTCAATCAAAGAAACCCTCACTTATTTTTATTAACCAACTAAGAGAAGTCATTTTTTCACATATAGTATGGTCCGGTCCCATAAAAATGATCTAGATTGTTATTTTGTTGTTTTTACTTGCCATCATACCATTTTTAATACACCCTTTATTATATGGAAAAATCCGTTCGACTTCTACCTATATCAAATGGGCATCACTCTATATTAAGTGAGACACATGTGAAACTCTCCAAATAATAAAGGGCACGTTGAAATATTCGCTAGCATTTCTCATAATAGGAAATCCCCATTAACATATTAACAACTACTAAAAGGTAGAAATCTATTACCCTTTAACTGTCTTTAAGACACGATCTTTTTCAGAGAGAGTTCCCCTCCTAGCTGACCATGGCACCTCAGCCTTGACTAGAGTTGGAGTAGGTCCCCCCTGATTTAATAGAGACAGAAGAATTGAAAATAAGATAAAACAATTCATTACACATTGCATAAAGAGAGAACTATTTAATGCCACCATATTAAAGGCTCAAAAAGCTTTTAGGGCCCCTAGATCAAACTTAAATACAAAACATTAACATTTCTGCCAGTTATCAGTACCCCTTGGTTAGAAGATATTTGTGCCCTTGCAAACTGAGAATTCAGTTGCTCTTGACGATTATTTCCAAACTCCCTATTCTCCTTGAGATTATCCCAAGACCTCTCATCTGCATTACCAAAAGGTTGTTGGCCAGATCGTCCACGCCAGTCACGATTATCTGGCTCAGAATATCGATTTTGGAATTGATGTGAGGGCTGCAGAATATAGTATATACATCATTACACAATTTGAATAGTTGAATTTATAATTCTAACAATAAATTAAATTCATTAAAATGATACGATTTAATTGAACTAACAGAAATAGCAGCATCCCATACTCAATTAGACATTTTACCATTCCTTGGTCACTGATGAGTAAGATACTATAATGTTCACCCCGAAAATAAATCAGCCATAATCAAGTGCATTAATCAATTTACCAAAAGGATGGAGGAAGAATAGGGTCTTAGTTAACAGCACAAATAGGAGCAAGAAAACACACTCACGTTACTTTCTGGGCGGGCCCAACTTTGATCTTCACCAAATAGTTCAGCTTCAAATTCTTGTTTGATCTTCAAAACATCATCAAGGGTCTCAACACCCTTAGAACAAAAAGGTTCAATAATTAGACAAGTGATGAATCATTAGGCACAAAAACTGGAGCACTAGATTGAAAAAGAGGATGTCTGGAGAGAAGAGACAAGATATTTAACAAAACAAAAGATCATATGCAATAATTTATCCAGAGGCATAGGTAACAATGTAGGTTGCCTTTCAAGGAACGAGAGAGTTCTGTAGAAAATCTGGCAGCCTCTCTTTAAGTTTAATTAATACAAGTAAACTCATAACATGACAGTAGACACACAAGGCAAGCAATACACACAGGCTATTAGAAAGATGAATCCAATCACTAAACATCACACAATATTAATTAGTCACAATTTTCAAATTAAAAGTAAAAGAATAACATGTAGGCAGCAGATGGAACAAACAAATGTCCTCAGGAAAAAGTATAATTAGTTAACCATAACATTAAAGCAGCAATAACATAAAAATTACCTCACTGAGTTGTAAGAGCTGCTCCCTGGTATATCGCACACGCTCACGACCCTCAAACCGGGAATCTCCAGCCTGTAAATTCAGAAGCCTTTAAATACAAATCACGTGACATAAACACAGTTTAACTATCACAAATCAAAAAGAAAACTTCAAAAAGTACACGAAAAGTCAGAGAGATATGTATTTAGATCACAAGCGGTGCTACAAGAAATGCAGAATTCAATTAAACTATGTTCAACGCACAAACAATCGCAACCAGTACGTAAATACAATATTGGTTATCATTCTGTCAACAATTTTTGTAACACAGCAACAGTTCAACAGATTCATTTAAAACCTTTGCAAGCACTTCCTTTAGAGAAAAAGTATAAGCTTTATCACAAACTCCCCAGCACTGAATCTGAGAGGGGGCCAATAACATCGCGGCAAAATGTAGATGAATGACTCATTAAGAAAAACAGTGTAACAAGGAAACGATATCATATCCTGTGCCACACAGAAGTTGTGACATCCTCTAGAATTGTGAAATTAGTTCAATGTATGTGGGACCTTTATGGGTAACTTGAAATTTAGTCAATCCCACCTAAAGCCCACATATTGCTTTTTGTCCATATTTACAGCAGGTACACATACTTAGTGCCCAACCAAGAATTAGGACATTCAAATTCAGTTTGCCCCTTGTCTCAGGGCCATTAGCTTAAATCCCTGTAGAAACTGAAAACAAAAAACATTACAACAAAGATATTCTTTTTTTACCTTTCAGTTAGTTGATTTTTTTTTCCCAAAGGTTTTCTTTATGCTTCAGCACCCACACAGCCCTAAATAAATTGGCTTAAGTACTTAAATTCCAAAACACACCACCATCAAATCAAATCCATACACATCCAAATCTAAGCATTGAACAAAACAAGAAAAAAGACGAGTGTCAATGACTATTTCCAAATTCAAAGTTTAGCCGAATAATTCATCTCAAAAATCTAAACTTTACAGGGAAAAACAAGCCCGATAATTGAGCCTTGATATTATTCATCAAGCTGATACGAGATCCAAATATACCCAGCAGAAAAGATTTAGGAAACACACACCCAGCTATTAAAAATTAATTAAAAAACAACGATAGAAAAGAAAAAATGGAGAGAATCCTTCAAGAGTATGAGCATGAGATTAATTTCAATCGAAAGCAAGAAATAGAGGGGGAGAAAGCAAGTTCTGGTGAGTAAAAAGGTAAATTGAAGCGGCAAAAAGGCAGATCCAGGGAAAGGGGATTGATACCTTGATAGAGAAGGGAGAGGGAGCCCCGCCATGAGGACGCAGGAGAGGAAGATCAGCAGAAAAGGAGCCAAAAGCAGGGGAAGCAGAAGACGAGGAGGAGGAGTCGAATCGAGGGCCGAGGAGCCTGCTGCCTTTTCCACCGCCGGGCCTCAAGCTCAACACCGTCGGATCACTCTGCTGCATGCCTCGCGATGCAATCTTGGCCGTCCGATTCGACAGAGCGGTAATGGATTCAGCGACGCCGAAGCACAGCGAAGCCCAGCGAATAGGAGAAGAGAAGGGTAAAGGGAGAAAAAGGGGAAGAAGGGAAGCGATAAATAGATGATAGATTGAAAGGATTGGATTGGGAGTACGCTAGGTATTGGATATTTCTCTCTCTTCTGCGGAGTGAGAAGAGAAGAGAGAACTGCGTGCGTGAGTGAGAACGGAGGGGTCACAAAAAACCCTTCTTAGAGTTGTGTTCACCCTTGCGTACCGTATCTATACGTATCTCCAATCGCCCCCACCTTTTCTTTAAACTCTTTCTTCCCAAAATTAGGTTTACCAAATTACACCCCCGCAATAACCCTAAATTCACATTCGCCCACCATCATACGCTGATTTTTCTCCAAAATATTCATTCATTTACCCACATCCTAACGTAAATGTATGTGGGCCTGCAGCTAGGTTACGGCCCACGTTCCAATATAATTCATCCTTTTACTTAACAGGCTTCTTTTCTACTTCAAAAAAATACTAACTCGATCAAATATTGCAGATTTAAATCCTTTTCTAGAAATGAATCATTGCATCCTTATATCGCGTAACTCTATCAATTATTTATGGTAAAATATATATCTATATCTATATATATACCAGAATAAATATTATTTTAAAATAAAGTGGAGTGAAAAACTAATAAAATACTTAAATATATCTTTCAAATAATACTTATTATAATAAATATATAAATAGAAAAATATATCTATATTTATAAATATAGATATTTGATATATATAGACAGAGAGAGATAAATGTATATATATATATATATGACCTTTTACTTTTGTGTTTCAAATATTAAAAAGATTAAATTAAATTAAATAAATTTATATAATATTGTTTAACTATTATCTGTAAAATTCATAACATTATAAATTTAATTATGTTATTGATGGTGACATCTATAATTAAAGATAAATATGTTTTCGTAAAAATACATCTTTTGAGTTTTTTTTTTTAACTATCAATTGAAAGGTTGTTTATGATGTAGTTAAGAGATTAAATTAAAGATATAGATTTGTGTTTTTGGTTAGGTTTAAACATAAGATATAATTCTAAATTTAAAAATAAGTAATTGAGATTTTTTTTTAAAATTTGTTCATCGTGATTTGTACTGCTACATGTATAAAAAAAAAGTTATAATCACCATTTTTCTCCTCTTTTTATTTTAAAAATTATCTTTTATTATAATAATAGTGGTGATCGCAACATCCCATTCTAGTAACATAATATTATTAAAATAAAGCATTTTATTATGAATATTAAAAGACAAATAAATTAATGTATATCGTAAATTAGTATAATCTTAAAAGATAACAGTATAGTAATATCATATATATATATATATATATATATATATATATATATATTCTCAAGCTATTATACTCTGATTCTATCACAGTATTATACATAATATGATTTAAAGTTGCTAATATCCAAACATTAAACTCCTTAAAAAGAGGTGTTTATACACTTGTATCTCTATCTGCTCACACTATAGGTGATAATTGAAAAAAGAAGCACACAACACGTACAAACAACAATAGAAGAGGGTACCCTAGTTTATAAAATAAATAATCATGTAACAGTTTCACACTTCCTTAAACACAATTCACAACTCTTTTCACCAATATTTTCACTTCATACACTACTCATTATCATAATATAACTTTCCCCAAATGAGCTTACAAATACCATAACAAGATTTCACAAAATATAAATAAAATCATTTCATCATCTTAACATGTCTTACTATGCATATCATACACATTTATTATTCTTAAAACGCATACTTTAATATCATGATCAACCCAAAACCACAACACTATATAAGAACTTACTAACTCATCAAATAGGAATACCCTTCATAAAAGAGAAACATAAAGTAAAGTGCAAACATGAGAAACTAGCTGGTCTAACTACATACCTCAAATCAAAGATCCCACTAACAGTTAACAAAGCGAGATTTTTTATTTTATCAAAGGAACACAAATAGGATGGCATCGGGCGCCCAACCCTTGGAATTCACTAACTTTCAGAGCCTGGCGGTCCAAAAGTGGCACCCGAGTCCCGATGATACCAAGTCAATGGCTTGGCGACCAATGACATTGTAACAACAACCGACACTATATCATAAACAACATTTCGGATGAAATTGGTCTTATGAAATTGATTGATTGGACACCTGTCCTTTAGTGTTCTTGATTTCAAATAGTTTTGAAGAATTAATAACTGGTACCCAATCACTCAAAACACAATTTGAGACATTTCCCCAAATTAAGACCAAACACATATCAAAATCAAATAGTTCAACATACAACTCATTAATTCAACAAAATCATAATAAGCAGTTCAACATACAACTCATCAATTCAACAAATCAATTATGACTAGTGTATATTTTTTTAAATATGTATAATATTATTAGATGATAATATTGTAATATTAATAAATTAGTTTATAAAATAAATTAATATTTATTAAGAGCAAAGTTGAATAAATGAAGAAAAAAAAAGAAAATAATTGTTGATGAATGAAAAAAAAATGTTACGAAAATTTTATAGAAAACCTGTAATAAAAATATTTTAAAAAATGAATAAATAATTATATTATAAAGGATAAAATATGAATAGATAGTTATAAAAAAAAAAGTAATCCATTTTATATGTAGTCAAAAAAATGTGAGGATAATTTTATAGAAAACCTATAAAATAATTGTTAGTCTTTAAAAAGTAAATAAATAATTATATTATAAAGGATAAAATGTGAATAAATAATTGTAAACATAAAGAGAAAATCTCTTTGTATATAATGATAGATAAATGATTAAATATTGTATTAATATGATAATTATTTCAATATTTTATTATATATTTGTAATTAGAGATGTCAAAATGGGTTTCAATCCGTGAGTCAATCTGGCTCACCACGAGGTTGAGTTGGGTTGGATTGAAAAAAATTCAGTTTTTTCAAAAGTGGGTTGAACTCAACCCAACTCATTTAACCCACGGGTTCGAGCCGGCCGAGTTGAAGGTGGGTTGACCCACTTAACCCACCAACATTTTTTTACAATTTTTTTATTTTTTTTAATAATTATTTACTACTCTTAATTATATAGGTTCAAAATTTCATATTTTAAAATAGTTTGAATTTTTAATTAATTTGATTGTCAAGTTATATACGTTGATACTTTAATCTTTAACTATAATCTCTATAGTCAAATACTCAAGTAACATTCTTATAAACAAATTTTTCTAATTAGCATGACAAAAATGTGTATCTTTTTTAATATATTTTGTTGAATAGCATGACAAAAATGTGTAACATTAACCATATTTTCTTAAATTATATGAACACTTTGTTGGAAATAATATATTATATATTGGTGGTGAGCATAACGAAGACATTAGTTCTTGATTTTTTATGATTGTTATCTCATGAGTTGCTTAAAAAATTATTTAAATATTTGAATGCTTAAAAATAAATACATAAATATTTTTTTATGTGGATTGGTGAGTCAATCCATTTAACTCACCAACCCGTGGTGGGTTGAGTCGGATTGCAAAATTTTTGGCTCACCATAAAATGAGTCGGGTTAAGTTCACATTTTTCAACTCGACTCGTGATGAACCCAGATTTAACTACTTTGACATGTCTATATGTAATAAGTAAAGTTAGATGATTATTTTCACAGATAAATGATCAGATAAGATTCAAATTACTTTATCAAAATAGTACAGTCTCGTAAGTTTACTTATTCACAATAATCTAATTGTCTAATTGACAGAACCTAACATTTTTTGTTTTAATAACTTGATTGAAATTGTTAAAATAGACCATTCAACAATAACGTAGTTATCAAATTATCAAGCTTTCAAATGTTTAGATTTAACTAGACATGTCAAAGTGAGCCAACCCGGCTCACACGGGTTGGCTCACCACGAGTCGGGTTCAAAATGAGTGAACCCAACCCAGCTCACTTTCTGGTGAGCCAGAAATTTTGTAACCCGGCTCAACCCACCACGGGTTGGTGGGTTAAGTGGGTTGGCTCACCAACCCACCTAAAAAAATTATTTATTATTTTTTTTAGTATTCAAATATTTAAATAAATTTTTAAGTAACCCATAAGATGACAATCATAGTAAAATCAAGAACCAATGTTTTGATCATACCACTAATATATGAAGAATTATTTCCAAGAAAGTATCCATTAGTCTAAGAAAGCATGGCTAATATTACAAATTTTCTATCATGCTATTCAACAAAATATAAATAAAAAAACTATACATTTTCTTCATGCTAATTTAGAAAAAAATGTTTATAAGATGGTTATTTGAGTAATTTAATATAAAAAATATATATAAAGATAAAAATATATATATATATATATATATATATATATATATATATATATAACTTAACAATCAAATTAATTAAACATTCAAACTATTCAAATATAATTAAGCAACATTCTAGCATTTAAAAAATGAAATTGTGAACAAATATAATAGGAGTAGTAAATAATTATTAAAAATAAATAAAAAATAAATAAAAAAATAAATAAAAAAATAAATAAAAAAAAATTGTAAAAAAATGTTGGTGAGTTAAGTGGGCGAACCCATCTTCAACACGGCTCGAACCCGTTTAACCCGTGGGTTAAGTGAGCCGGGTTGAATTCAACCCACTTTTGAAAAAGTTAAATTTTTCTCAACCCAACCCAGCTCGAACCCGTGGTGAGCCGAGTTAGCTCACGGATTGAAACTCATTTTGACATCTCTAACTCCGAACATGCCATCGAAAAAAGCCTAATTAGTGACAATTAAGATGCATTACTCTTTATAATAATATAAATTCACTTTTGGATTGATTCACCCGTCCCAGCACAACCAACCATCCATTTTTAAATTATGTTAAATTTATTTTTTTCTCATTTTTTTAATTCATTCCACCGTGTTCTTAATAAATATCGATTTACTTTGTATCTTATCTTTATTTTATATATTAATTTAATGAGATTATGATCAGTAACTATGCTTAGTGAGAACCAGAAGGGGCCTTGGTCCCCTTCCCCAGATTTTTTATATTAATTTACGTATAATTTAATATTTTTAAAAAACTTTAATATATTTTTATATATTTGATATATTTGTTATTTTAAAAAATTTCATACATCTATATAAAAGTGTTAGTATTTTTAATTTTTGTTTTCGTAATCGATTTTTAAATGTGATTAATTATAATATATTCTTTTTTTAGTAATTACATTTCACAATATTTTATCGGACTGTAATAAATTATTGTTTAGTTTCAATTTTTGTAAATAGGTATATTGATGAAAAATAAAATAATAGATTTATTTTTTAAAATTGATAAAAGGAGAATTATTAGTGAAGATGAAAACATGACAATACAATTATGTATAATGAAAGTTTGTGAAGACTTGTTGAATCAATATATTCACATTAGTAAAATGAATGATGAATTTTTTGCCGACAATATGGTTATGTACATTGAAGAAAAAAAATAACTGAAAATTTTAATTTTGATTCAAATTATAGATGAGTTAGAAAATCTAAAGGAATGAAGGACAATCCTTCATATATGTGTGACTTATTTTACAATTACAATTATATTAATGTATATATTAATTTTTATTGCATAAGTTAATTTAAATATGTAAATCTTGAATATATTATTTTGTCTCCCCAAACATATTGTTCAAGATCCACCACTAATTACAATATTCTCACCTACTAATATAATATTATTCATTTATACATTTATAGACAGTGAAACAATGCATACATATAAACGTGATAGCTAGAGCTAGGGACGAACCTTAGTGTATATAGGGGAGCCATGGCCGCCCTCCCCCAAATTTTTTTCTATGTAGGTAGTATATATATATATATATATATATATATATATATATATATATATATATATATATATAATTTTAGGGCAATTAATATTTTTAAAAAATTTATATATTTCTCATGTTAAATATGCTTTTAATTTTTAAGTTTTCATGTGAAATTAAAGTATGTCTTTATCTGAAACATTAATATAGTTTGGTTCCAAAACGTTAGAAATGACTGTATATAGTTCTTTTAATTCAATTACTTTAAATTTCTTTGAAAGTATAGATGCGTTTTATTCTAGCATTTGAGTTGTTTACAGTGTCTGACACGTTATCGTTTTAATATCTGTTCGAAAAACGCGTTCGACACATAAAAAAAGGCTTAAATATACATTTGGTTCCTATTTTTGTTATTTTTATTCAATTTGGTCCTTATTTTTGTTTTGTGTTCAATTAGATCCTCATTTTTGTCAAATTGTGGTCAATTTGGTCCTTTTCACTAATGGTGTTTAAATAGTTAACATTTTTGAACATTACATGCCACGTGTCAGTTTCTGTTTTTTTTTATTTTGTTATTTTTTTAATTTTTTTTAGTTAATTTTTAAAAAAATGTCCACGTGTCAAGTCACAATTGTGCCACGTGTCAATGCTGATGTCACATGTCAATTTGTGGTTGTATTTTTATTTTTTTTTTAATTTAGTCTCAATATTCATTATTTTTGTTCAATTCAATCCCTATATTCATTATTTTTGTTTAATTTAGTCCAAAATTTTGGTAAAATATAACCATTTAATTTTTAAAATTGACATTATTATTAGTTATTTTTTAAATTCAATTATAAATTATAATATTTAATTATAAATTGAATATAATTCTAAGATTCAATTGTTAAATAGAATATAATTATTTAAATATTATTAAAATATAGTTATTAAATTTTTAAAAATATATATATAGTAATATTTGTAAAATTCACATTTAAATTTAAAATATTTACTATTTTATATTAAAATCTAAAATATTTTATATTTAAATGTTAATTTTACAAATATTAGTTTACTTTTTTAAAATATTTTGAATATTTAAAATATTTTTATGTATCAATTTTTAAAATATTTTAGAATATAAATATTAGAAAAAAAAATTAATAATTATATTCTTATAATATTTTAAATAATTATATTTTATTTAGCAATTAAATATAAGAATTTTATTCAATTTATAATTCAATTTAATAATTTATAATTGAATTTCAAAATTAATAAATTCAAATGTCAAATTCAGAAAAAATATTAATATAATTTGAAAAAAAGATATTAAATTTAGTGTCAATTTGAAAGGGACAAAATTTGTTTATTTTAACAAAAAATGAGACTAAATTGAACAAATATAACGAATATAGGGATTAAATTGAACAAAAATAATAATACTACCACACACTAACATGTGACACTAGTGTTGACACGTGGCATAATTGTGACTTGACACGTGGATAATTTTTTTGAAATTAAAATAATTAAAAAAATAAAACAAAAAAAACAGAAGCTGACACGTGACATGTACTGTTCAAAAAGATTAACTTTTTAAACACCGTTAGTGAAAATGACCAAACTGACAAAAATGTGACGAAAATGAGAACCTAATTGAACACAAAACGAAAATAGATACCAAATTGAATAAAAACAACAAAAATAGGGACCAAATGTATATTTAAGTTTACAAAAATTAACGTAATTGAATTAAAATAATTATATCCATTCATTTGAAGTTTGAGGATTAAAATGTATCAAAGTTTCAAATAATAACGAATTTCAATTTTGCATCAAAGTTCATAGACTAAAAACATATTCAACATTTTATCTTGGTACCTCTTAAGTTTTGTCTGAAAATCTGCCACTTACGATAACATGTGTTTATGTTAGTTTAATTATAAAGGGATTTTCCTATTTTTTACATTTATTTTTTAATTTACTTTTTAAAATATTTTTTAAAATTGAAATAATTATTTTATCAATAATTGATATGAGAATGAAGATAATTTTTTTCTTAAAAAATAAATATGAAATAATGAAAATCTTCCTCGCTTTATCAAGTTGCATCTTTATAAACTTGTAGGGATAAATTAGATTCGTGATGAATAAATTAGTTAAGTGAGTTATGTGATCTAGATTAGAGTAGGCATTTTTTTAAACTAGATCAAATAATATTTGCATTTTTAAAAAAGTAATATTATTGTACTGAAACATGTGTTTTAATCATATATATCAAATAAGGTAATTAAACAAAATTATATTAATTTATGTGGCTTAAATTTAAAAAATTGTATTTATTTTCTTGTTCCTTAAAATTGATTAAAATAATTCGTTTTGTTGACATAGAATTTGGTTGAATCTAAAAATCATAACCTTTTAGAAAATAATAGCAATTTGAATCTGGTAAGGAAAAAAAACTTATATAATAGTTTTAAATTTCCATTTTGTCATTGTCTTTTGAGTGAAATAGCGAAAATTAACGTATCTTACAAAATTAGGAATAGTAAAATTACTTGTTTTCAAGGAATAATAAAATGACATGAACATAATTTTATTCATATATTTTTTCTCTAACAATTTGTTATTTAATGGTTTAAACTTATTTTAGGTTTATATAAATTAAGTTGAATCTGTAATTATTTTTTCTCGAAATACTTAAATAATTTGAACATAAATTTATTTTTTGTTATGTAATATTCCTTTACGTTTTATATTTTAAATAAATGACTTTTAATATGTTATTAGTAAAATATGATGGAAAGATGATAGGTAATTTGAATTATAAAATATTAGTGAAAACACATATGTGTTATTTTTATTTTATAATAATAAAAAATAATATTTTTTTTATTATTATAAAATTAAATATAAATTATTTTATTTTATTTTGTAGACAAATTTTTAATTAATAAATGATTAAGTTTAAAAAAATTCTTTTAAAAAATATCAATAAATTTTAAAAAAAGATCAATTAAAACAATTAAAACAATAAATTGATAAGATAATCATTTTAATTTAAAAAAGATATTTAAAGAAAAAATTGAAAATTAAATGTGAACATAAAAGGAATTTACTTTATACATAGGTCTATATTTAGATATTTTATATAAACAAATAAAAGCAACGTGAAGATCTAAAAAAAGTTGTTTAAGTAGTAATAGTTTAAATATATATTTTTTATTATCAAATTTATTAAATAAAATCTCTTTGTCTCTCTAAAAACATTTTTTAATCTTTTTTTCACTTTTCTATAAGATTTATAGTTCGTTCTTCATTTATTCTACAATCAAATATTATCATTAGGTTCACAACATAAAATGTTGCAATTTTATCCGATCAGAGACACGAATAAAATAAATAATTTTTTCGCTCCATTTTTATAGTCAAATATGTTTTTTTTTTTCATTTTTCATGTGAGTATAATTTTTTTACATGTAATTCAATTATACTAAATATTTCACTGCAGTGATCTTAGTAGTATATTAAGATTATTTATTTCATGTTCTTACGTGTAGACACAATTATTTGTGATTGTGAACTTTGGAAGGAGTACTTTAAAAACTATAAAAGTGTCAAACCAGGTAAGGTTCGTCCAACCACGCACTCATTGTAACGGTGGAAGATCGAAAACCTTGTAGCAGAATATTTGAATTAGAGAAGCTCGCCCAAAACTTGCAAACTCGTAGCGGAACTTAAACCTATCTCTCGCATTCCAGTAATGGAACGTGGACTTCTCAGGGTTTCAAAAAACCTTAAAAGGAGACAATATGGTCTCTTTTCACATTGGTGTCGTTCCTCTATATATTTTGAAAACAAGCCTAAAAGTCACAACTAGGTTTAAATGTCTATTTTTGACAATGCAACAGAAAAAAAAAATAACATGTTTGGGATCTGTGATCTAGGACCACATTGACTATTTTACAAATATTGTGATTCAGTTGAATAAAAAATAAATACAAAAACTAAAACGAATAAAAAAGTCTAAATATAAAAATCGAATTACCAATTAAGCCACATATTAAAAGGTTTATTAAGACATAATCTGCAAGTCTAAGTCAACCATGTCAAATCGGGTTGTAATGTGAGGTTTAAACTCACTTATATATTATAAATTGACCTTATTTATAATCGATGTGAGACTTCCAACACTCCCATCACGTTGTGACATATACATCTTAAACGTGGATTGATAATAATGGATGTTCTAATAGCGAATCAATAACATGTGGAATAATAACAAGTTTTGCTAGGATAAAGTCCATTTGAATACTTTGATATTATGCTAAAAATTGAACTTTAAACATTAATTAACATTACAAAATTAACTTGTAACACTATAAGAAAATGTCTCACTAACAACCATTTTTAGTGACAAAAAATTGTTAATCATTATGGTGACCAATTTATAAATTTTACAAAATAAAAAATCATTGGTTATTAAAATAGTCATTATTATGCATAAAAAACTATAAGTGGTCTCTAAATTGGTTTCTAAAATTTAGCTATCAAGGTGTTCACTACCAAAGAAATTATCTTATAAATTGATGTTAAACCTTAGTTACTCAAGTTATGTTTACTAAAGAAATTAATTTATAAATTATTTGGTAATTAATTAGTCACTATTTATAATTTTTTATTCATAATAGTGATTATTTTAATAATCAATATATTTTTTTATTTTATAAATTGATATAAAAATTGGACACGGACAACTTTAGATTATTAAAATTAGTTACTATTTAAGATTTTTTTTTCTTAAAGTAAAATTTGAAATTTCTTATATATACCACAAATCATTTGAGTGACTTTTTACACGTTTTGCTAAATTTGAACTAATATTTTTAATATTTTACACAAGTCTTATTTAATAAGGATTTAGTTTCTCTTAGTAATTATTAGACAAGATGCATGTATTAATTTTTCGGTAAGCGTATCTAATACACATTTTAATAATCATTAAAAGTTATTTTATGGTAATTTTTATATATTTATTGAATTAAATAATAATATATATTTATCATAATTCTCGTACTTTATATATCTATAACAATATATAAAGAGAATTTCTCTTCTATGTTCATATTTCATAATACCAATTATACTCTTTACAATATAATTATTTATTAAAAATTTTAAAACTAACGGCTATTTTTACCTATTTTTTATAAAATTGTTTATCTTTCTTTTTTCTTTTATTCATCAACAATTAATTTCTTTGTTCAGTTCACTTTATTTTTAATAAATATAAATTTATTTTATATATTAATTTAATAATATTACACTATTATTACCTACAAACATACTATCATTCATATTTACAAAATAACACATGTGTATATAAAAAAAAAAACATATATATATATATATATATATATATATATATATATATATATATATATATATATAAATTATGATGAATATACATTACTGTTTAATTAAATAATATTTTGTTGTTTAAAATTTAGTGATTTCAAAGTTAACAGTTTAAATGTTCTCTGCATAAAAAAGTACTTTATATTTATAGAAAATATCTCCTTTAAATTCTTTCAAGATAATTTTAAAACAATTTTTCTAAACGAAAAGTTTTAGAAAAATAGATTCCAAACACGAACAATGAAATACTCTTCCTATTATTATCACTTGTCAATAAGGTTGATCTAAAGACACTCAATATATTTTTTTCTACCTCATAACTAGTCAATTATAGGGTAAATAACATGGGTGGGTGGTAATGCGGCCCGGCCCGTTTAGGCCCGACCTGCATAAGACCCGCACAACACGGGCTAGTCCGTTCCGTCCCGCACACTTTATGCGGATTGTAAATACGGATCTGTCCTGCATATTTCATGGTCTGCGGACCCGCGGACTGGCTCATTTTTTTTTATTTTTTTTTATTTTTATTTTTAATTTTTAATTTTTGTGATAAAACTTTCAATGTTTAAAAATTGAGAAACTTTAAGAAGTTCACAAAATTAAGTAAAGACTTTGGGAAATTAGATGATAAATTGATAATTTAACATTTTCATCATATTCATACTATGACATACACAATGTATTCTCTAAATTTTAGCATATTAAATAATACATAATACTTGTCTTTGCCAGTTATACAAGAACTTGAAATGTTAATGCAATAGTCATAAAAAAATAATTAATATATACAAGTGGAAGTTTTTTTTTTTAAAAAAAAAAATTTATGCAAGCTTGCGGGCCGTCCTGCGCGGGCTGTGGGCTTATGTGAGCCGATCCACTGTGGGCCTGCAAACTCATTACCCTAGCCCGTCTTGCTTTTTTTTGTGGGTCTGTGGATTGGTCCGATGGACCAGACCTTAATTACCACCCCTAGTAAAGAATGATTTATCCTGTATATTAATTTTGTTATTGAGTGATTAGTTTTATCATAAGAGCATAATAACAATGAGGGTACAATATATAATAAAATTTAATACATTTTAAAAATGATTGTATCATTATTTTTCAAAAAAAATAATTATTTTAATTCCAATTAGATAAATCCATAAAGTAAAACTACGTGTGAAAATGAGTTTTAAAATAAAAAATTAACTCGAATTAATAATAATATTTTATTAATTTTAGTTTATCATTTTAATTATTATTTAATTATTTATTTTGAATTTGTTTGAATGACGGGATATGAAAATTTAAAAATGAATCAAATATTATATTTTGGAATGAATAAAAAAAATAAGTCAAAATATTATTATTTTTTTAAAAGTGAATCAAATTAAATTTTACTTACTTAATTTGATGTTTAAATGAGTTTGAGTTATGTTGAGAGTTAATCAATCTATAATATAGAATAATATTTTATTAGTTTTTTTAGTAATTTTATAAACTTTTTTATCATAATTATTTATTATTTTTAATTTTGTAGATCAATAATTTGATATTTATAAATATTATTATGTTGATAAAACTATATAATTTATAATTTAATTTTGGATCATTATTTTTATAATAATATTTTATGAAGAGGTGAATACTTTGATTGAAACACTATAATAAATTAATCTATTTTAATTATATTATAATAAATATATAAAATATTAAAATAATAAAATATTTATGATTTTCAAAGAATTAAATTAAACTAATTTATTTTTAACTTGATAATAATAAAAATATTTGTTATTTTAGATATTATTTAGTGTTTAAAATATTAAATGTATTATTTAATAGTTTTAAAAAATATATTTGAATGAAAGGTGTATTTTCAACACTTTGACAACTGACTTTTGATATCAGTAAGGAAGAAAAGAAATAAAAACTAAAAAAGTAAATGTAAAATAGGCGTAAAAAATTATTAAAGTGTGAAAGTAAATAACAGAACCTATTCTAATATCTGACGATATGAGCTGTGGAAGAGGAAAATCCAAAACTTGAAGATGGTTTTATTGATATCAGCTTATGAATAGTTGTCGTTGATCTCCATCTAGTCATTGCTTTCGATTTTGCGGTCCTCCTCCTTTCAACACCTGTTTTAACGTCGTCACGGAGCTACACCCATGCACCGCCACTTTCCACCTTTCTACTCTCGCCACGTTCACAACCTTCCTTCAAAACTCAATCTAATTTCTAAAATTTTATTTTATTATTATATCAAAATTTAAGTTTAAAACTTAAATAATTTATTTTGTTTTTCTATAACCTTTTTATCACTTAAGAGTAGAAATAAAACGCAAAATGGTTTTAAAGACTTATTTTAGAAATTAATTATTATAAATAAAAAAGATTTTTTACACACTTCACTTTCACAAATATTTTGATTATTAAAAAAATAACTTTTATATTTATAAGAAAAAAACAAAAAATTAAAAGATAAAATACTTAATATAAAATGTCCGAATGTAAAAATAACAATTTCCTTAAAAATAATATAAATTGAGTGCATAAAATAGTTCTTACCCACTCTCTCTTCCCTTCTCGAATGTTGAAGAAACAGTCCAGAACACTCTAGCACGCTCTGAAACATTCTTCCTCCAAATTCACCCGGTGAATTCTCGAACTCACCCTCTACTTTCTAACTGCTACTATATATACCATTGTGGCTATACTCTCTCCTCACACATAGTTTCTGCACAATACAAACTACTCTCCAAACACAACAAAGCTCTCAAAGTTTCAGAATCTTGTTTTCTGGATTACTAATTCAGTGATCAATGGCTGCGAAGGAAGGCAAAGCAATTGGCATAGACCTCGGCACTACCTACAGCTGCGTAGGTGTGTGGCAAAACGACCGCGTTGAGATCATCCCCAACGACCAAGGCAACCGAACCACACCCTCTTATGTGGCTTTCACCGACACCGAGAGGCTCATCGGAGACGCTGCCAAGAACCAAGTTGCTATGAATCCGCAGAACACCGTCTTCGATGCCAAGCGTCTAATCGGACGCAGATTCTCCGACTCGTCGGTTCAAAACGACATGAAGCTGTGGCCGTTTAAGGTGGTGCCGGGTCCGGGCGACAAACCCATGATCGTGGTCACGTACAAGGGTGAGGAGAAGAAGTTTTCTGCTGAAGAGATATCTTCCATGGTGTTGATCAAGATGAGGGAAGTGGCAGAGGCGTTTCTTGGTCATTCCGTGAAGAACGCTGTTATTACTGTCCCTGCTTATTTCAACGACTCGCAAAGGCAGGCCACTAAGGACGCAGGGGCAATTTCAGGGTTGAATGTGTTGAGGATCATCAACGAACCCACTGCCGCTGCTATTGCGTACGGGTTGGACAAGAAGGCTTCAAGAAAAGGTGAACAGAACGTGCTTATTTTCGACTTGGGTGGTGGAACCTTTGATGTTTCCATATTGACTATCGAGGAGGGGATTTTCGAAGTGAAGGCCACTGCTGGTGATACTCATCTTGGAGGTGAAGATTTTGATAACAGGTTGGTGAATCACTTTGTTACAGAGTTCAAAAGGAAGCACAAAAAGGATATTTCTGGGAATGCCAGAGCGTTGAGGAGGTTGAGGACAGCGTGTGAGAGAGCCAAGAGGACGTTGTCTTCCACCGCGCAGACAACCATTGAAATCGATTCTTTATACGAAGGGATTGATTTCTATGCAACAATTACCAGAGCCAGGTTTGAGGAGATGAACATGGACTTGTTCAGGAAGTGCATGGAGCCGGTGGAGAAGTGTCTGCGTGATGCCAAGATTGACAAGAGTAACGTTCATGAAGTTGTTCTTGTTGGAGGGTCCACTAGGATCCCGAAGGTTCAGCAACTATTGCAGGATTTCTTCAACGGGAAAGAGCTTTGCAAGAGCATTAACCCCGATGAAGCTGTTGCTTATGGTGCAGCTGTTCAGGCTGCGATTTTGAGCGGTGAAGGGGACGAGAAGGTTCAGGATTTGTTGCTGTTGGATGTGACTCCACTCAGTCTTGGGCTTGAAACTGCCGGTGGTGTTATGACAGTGTTGATTCCGAGGAACACAACGATTCCCACCAAGAAGGAGCAGATTTTCTCGACTTATTCCGACAACCAACCCGGGGTTTTAATCCAAGTGTTTGAAGGAGAACGTGCTCGAACAAAGGACAACAATCTTCTGGGGAAGTTTGAGCTCACTGGGATCCCTCCTGCACCAAGAGGGGTTCCTCAGATTAATGTCTGCTTCGACATTGATGCTAATGGGATTTTGAATGTCTCTGCGGAGGATAAAACCGCGGGTGTGAAGAACAAGATTACTATCACCAACGACAAGGGAAGGTTGAGCAAGGAGGAGATAGAGAAGATGGTGAAGGATGCGGAGAGGTACAAGGCAGAGGATGAAGAGGTGAAGAAGAAGGTGGAAGCGAAAAACTCGCTTGAGAACTATGCTTACAACATGAGGAACACGATAAAGGATGAGAAGATTGGGGGGAAGTTGGGGGCGGATGATAAGCAGAAGATTGAGAAGGCTGTGGAGGATGCGATTCAGTGGCTGGAGGGGAACCAGTTGGCGGAAGTGGATGAGTTTGAAGACAAGCAGAAGGAGTTGGAAGGGATCTGCAACCCCATTATTGCTAAGATGTATCAGGGTGGGGCTGGTGGAGATGTTCCCATGGCTGATGACATGCCTGGTGGTGGATCTGGTTCTGGTTCTGGCGCTGGACCTAAGATTGAAGAAGTTGACTGAGACTGAGATGTGTGTGACTAACTTCAACTTCTGTTCCAGAGTGAATCAAGACCAGGATCTTTGTTGTTGTGTACTCTGTTAATTCTGTTCTTATTTTGGTAAGGTTAGTGATGTGAAGTTTCATGAAGAGTGAATAAAACTTTGTTTAGTTCTTTCAGTAGGAAGCTGAGATTAATGTAATTTTACAGTTTGGTTCAACAATAAATGTTTTGATTCAGAACAAGTTTGCTACTGTGAATTTTCTAAAGGAATATGTTGATTTGTTTTCATTGCATGTAACTCCTGTGGTTATGTTTCCTATCTTGTCAGAAGAATTGCATATAATTTATTTCAAAGAAAATATTTTGAATTATCAAATACCTATCGAGGGAAAGAAAATAGAATATTTAGGTATCATTGCCACTCTCAAAGATCACTCAGCCCTGCACCTGTATGGGAAAGCTGACTTTGATGTTGAAAGTCACTAGACTCAGTTTTTGAATTAATCTGGAAAATAATTTTTTGACAAAGATTAGGTTAATAAAGTTGACAAAATTACTAAATAGAGTAGTTTTTTTATTTTTTAATGGAAGTTAAGATAATGAAATAATAAAATTTTAAGATTTTTTTTATCAAAGATGGTTATTTGTCAAAATTTGTAAAAAAAACTTTGTTAAAGTATCACTTCTCATCTATTAAATATAAACACTTTACCTTATTTAAGAATTACATTATATAATATGTTACAAGAATTTTGAAGTTACAAGATTTCAGTTACTGAATTGTATGAAATGAATCACTGCTTTACAAGATAGGATATGAAATGAAAATTTTATATGTTCGCATGGACGAGGTTAAGACTTTTTTATAAGGTGATGATGACACTTCCTCAAATAGTTAGTTAATTCTAGATCAGTGTAGAAGACGAAGTTTGAATTTATGATTTTTTTTTTATTTTGATAAAATTGAACAATAATTAATATAAAAGAGGTGCCAAGAAACGCAAAAACTAAAAATAAGATTCAAGGATTTATGATTTTCACATGTAACTATAACTTTAAAATAATAAACGTGTTATAAGATGTTTTGTTAAAATTAATGGATAATACTGGGAATAAATTAAATTTGATTTTTCATTAAAAGTATATGACATAATAGTCGTACTTGTTTTTTTAAGTAATTTAAATTGTTCAAAATAAGATATATTTAATGTTTTCTTCACATTATATATAACCCTAGATAGATGATAACAAAAACATTTTAACATAAAATAAATATATCAACATGCTAAAAATGTAAAGGTATTAAATACTTTCTCGGTTGATAAAAACATTAATACCGAAACATTTTGTAATTTTCAGTCACTAGTGCATATTGTAATTATTATTTTAACCAAAAATTTGTGATAAGAAATAAAATAAATGAAAAAAAAATAGAGCTTATTATTATTATTAGGCTTAAATGTTTGAGTTATGTAGTAGTATTTTTGCGCTGCTGGAGTTTGAAAGGAGCGAGTGGAGCTAATATGTGTCTCAGAGTTTAGGATAAGAGATATGCGCCATAGTTGAAGCGTGAATAAGGAAGGGTCCGCGTGCCATGGCTGGCATCACCTCCGTCCCCTTCAAACTCTTTCACTACCACGCCACACCTTCTCCTCTCTTCACTTCTTCTCATTCCAAAGTCTTCGGCCTTTCCCTCTCTAATCCCAATTCCCTCAAATACGATCCTTCTCTCTCCACCTCTCTCTTCTACGTAACCGCACGCTACGGCGGTGGCGGCGGCGGCGGCTCTCGCTCCTTCGGCTCCGGCGACCCCCGGAGACGCCAGCCCGAAACCGATGACGACCAAGCTCTCGACCTCTCCACTCTCAGGTTCTCTACTCGCTCCTCGTCTATTCCTTTCTCTCTTATGCTTCCTCTGGAATTTCGTGATTGAGAATGCTTTGAATTTGAAATAGGTCAGATACCGTGAGGCTTATTGATCAGAACCAGAACATGGTTTGTTCTTTTTTTCCTTCTTTTGTATTTCAACGCTTTCAATTCTGTGCGCTAGAGAAGCACTTCTAAACTAAGCTACTACGTTTAGAAGTTTTGTTTGATTGATTGAATCGAGGATTGTATTCTTTGAGTTGTGAATCTTTCTAATTCGGTCTCAAGCTAGCGGAGGTTGCTGAACTTGTTGTGCTTTTGTAGGTTGGAGTAATGTCAATTGACGACGCCATTCAAATGGCTGAAGATGTCGAACTTGATTTGGTATGATGTCTTGTGCCTGAGATTGCTGTTTCTGTGTTAAGTTTTCCACTACTTGTTGACTACAATGTTGTGGTTTTCTCATTTACATTTCCCCATCTTATGTTTTTGTCTGAGTTCGAAAGTATACTCTTTAGTTGTATATGTTTTGCCATATAATTTCAGCTTAATTAATATAACTTATTTTCACTATGCCTAGTTTCGGTAGATGATGGAAATGGCAGTAAATAGAAAGCGAAAGTACTTCCTATAGTTTCACTTAGTTCATGTTTGAATAAACTTTTCTATAAACACTTGTAGGAAAACAAGAAGGTAAAATGAATCAAGTTTTTTTTTTTTTTTCCATAAATTAAGATAAACTTAAGCACTTTAACTTTTACAGAAGTTCTCTCATCTAATTTCCGCAACAGGTGATAAGTTGGTTTTAACTTATATTAGAATCTCAATTCATTTTACCTTTTTATTTTCTTCCCCATGAGTGATTACAGAGAAATCTATCCAAACAAAGCTTTAAACAGATATCACAAATAAAAGTGAATGCAGTCTGTTTTAATATGGTCTTGAAAACCTAATTGGTTCAGGAAAGTTGACAATTCATTCAGTGGGAAGTTTGTGACGTCAATGTCTAAGCTTATTTACTCTCGTTTATTGGTCAGGTAATATTATCCCCGGAAGCAGATCCTCCTGTTGTTAGAATAATGAATTACAGGTATGATCTTTGTGTATCACGAGAGAAAAACCTCTGCATTTCTGGTATCAAAATGGCGATGGTTGATGGCCGTATCAAAATATTTATGCATTTTTTCAATCTATTTAGCAGTTAATGATCTGTGTGTATACTTGTTTAACAATACTTGAAAATTAAGTAGTTTGAATCGGGTTGATAGAGGACTAATAAAATTTAGTTTCCAGTTTCTCTTGATTCTGGCCTTGTGCAACTATGTTGTGTTCAATTTTATTAGTTTGGGAACAGTGGCGGCTGAGGTGGGAGTATTGTTTGCATTCAGCTGTCTGTAAATGAATGTCGTGCTTCCACGTATTTTTGGGGTGGGGTGTTGTGAACTCATGATACAGAAATAAGTAACCGGGGATCAATGGGGAGATTAATTGACACTTGTGTAGTTGTTTCAATAAAGACTATAGCATTTGATGTTCGTTTGACTAAATGAAATGAATCTGCATGAAAGGACGTGCCTAAATCTACATCTGTTTGACATGATTGAGCACTTGTATTCTTATAGTTTAAGAGTTGCTGGACCATGTAATTGATCCTTATATTTTATTCTGAACAGCAAATATCGATACGAACAACAGAAGAAGAAAAGAGGACAACAGAAGAAAAGTGCTGGTAAACATTGATTTTTTCTTCTAAATTATATGCAAAACTCAGAAAAAAACAATAAATTACTGACCTAAAAGTCTTTTAAATGTAGCTAGTCGGATGGATTTGAAGGAGCTCAAAATGGGGTAATGTCCTAAGCTAATCTTGAACTATTTTTCTTCAGATTTCTTAATTATGGATCAAATACCACTTTTATTAATATTTTTAATAAGTGTTAGAAATCTGAAGAAGTATATTTCGATATTTCAGGCAATCTAGTTTGGTTTTGGTTAACTATGTGTTCTCGGGAAAGGTATCACACACATCTACACAAGTTAATTATTTATGTTAATGTCAGGAAACTAGAGGAGCAACAACAACCTAATCTTTCCCCACTAGACGAATTTGACTACATGGACCAAATGATGTCATATGGTTTCACATATAGTTTTTCTCAGTTTTCCTCTGTCTGTATTGATCAGGCTACCTTTCATCCAATCTACTCACCTTGTTGGGGGTTTTAAATATCTTTTCTATGCATGTCCAAATCCCCTAACGTGAGTTTCTATCATTTCTTCTACTATAGAAGCCATTCTTACTTTTTTCTCTAATAGATTCCTAATTTTATCTCGTTTGGTGTGTCCACTCATTTTTGCTACAATGAAATTATCTCTTAGCTTTTTACCACCCAACATTCAGTTCCATACAACAGAGTTGTGTGATAAAATCTTCCTTTAAGCTTGGTTGGTACCTTTTTGTCACTAATGATACCCAAAGAACTCCTCCATTTTCTTTATCGTGAATCCTATTGTATATACTTCCCACCGTTTCTCTGTTAGTCCATGTGATGGAAACTAGATACTTAAATAACATGACTTGTGGTGTACTATACTCTCCTAGTTTTACTTTCTTGCTAGGGTTATTGCGTCAGCAAAATCCGTGAGATTTCAAAGCTCGTCATTACATCTTCAACTTTATATATTTCCTCTCTTGATTCTCCAACTACAGCTATGTCAGTGGTATAAAGCACGCATCATGGCATCAAATCTTTCAGTATGCTCAAAACGCATTCAATAGTAAGGTAAAGGGATAAGGGTTCAAAGTTGACCTTTGGTGCAGTGCTACATATCATCTACACTTCCATGTGGCTCCTAACTCACTTCTATAACTCTTCACTGAAAGTTTTTTCTTATTCTTTCAATTCAATTCACCTCTTAATCCTGCCTTGGCTTTTCCTTCTTACTCCCCTCTCATCTCTTATGGCCGTGATCAAGATTCAATGTTGGGGACTCAAGCTCTCACTATGTCTGACTTTGTAGTCCATGCAAAGTTTTCTCTCTGATTTCCTTATGAAAAATAATAATGAGAACATAACCATCTTATTTGTTTCTACTTGATCATAATCCCCATTTAAATCCATGTATCTTCTACACTTCTAGATGTGCTCTCTGCACAGCCATTTATGTTCCCTCTATTTTTTTTTCTCCTAGTGGTAATATTACCTCTAAAGCTTCGAAATCTTCCCAAAATCTTATGTCGTGGCACCCTTCTACCTTTTCTAGTGGTACATAAGCATTGATCACATTTAAAGCCCCCCTTTCTTTTACAAATTGGGTTAAATTTGTAAAATGAGCACATTTTAATTTTTATTTCTTGTAAAGTTTTCCCTTGGACTTTAGCCGTTTAGAATCTAAAATTAATACTTTTGATTCCAACTGCTATAAACATTAGTTAACCATTTACATGTTTAATGGGAGGTTGCATAGCAACCTAGGTGGCATCCAATAGTGTGTATGTGGTGTCATGTCAACACTTGACTTCCAGAAATTATTTTGGTCCCTAAAATGAATGGTATTTATATTGTTCGTTCATTTTATAAGAACTTAACATATTTACCCTTTACAAATTATAGAGCTATGGTCCTATCTCCTAACCTCTGTACATTCACAACATATTTTCTCAATACTTATATATAATTAAATACTTCCCCCTTTGATTTAAGTTTTACAACAAGCTACAACTTAAAACTTAGGTATCTCTAATTCATGTTTTTTCCTACCAGCCTTATTTTCTTCTAGAGACAATTTGTTCTGGTCTTAATCAGGCTGTCTACTATTTTAAGAGACTAGATGAAAGTAATATAGAAAAAAAATTGCGTATGTTGGGCATTTTATCATTAATATACTGTTTCTTGGTATTGAACATGGGATCAATTAGGCCAAGATGCGCTAAAAGGAGTTTGTTTACCATATTTGCTCAATGATGAACTGAGGAAGTTTTATGTGATCAATGATCATCACGCTGTAAAGATATAGGAAACTGCTGTTGCAGTACTAATTACATGCATAAAACTTATTCTGTAATTACGCTTTTCTTCCATAATTAGAGCAGTTACAGCTATTGCCTTTCATGAGCTGTGGTTGAGTTGTAGTTATTCTCAGTTATTTTTACTAGAACAGTCTTGTACTTATGGCTTTCTGTTACTAATTCTTTGTACTTAATTTTAACAGTTACAACATAGATGAGCATGATTATTCAGTGCGTTTGAGAGCTGCACGGAAATTTTTGAAAGATGGTGACAAGGTTGCATGAATTATATTGTCATGTCATATTAAGCACGGTGCTCCTACACGTATACTAATATATTGAGATCATTGGGATCCATTCCTGCAGGTTAAGGTCATAGTAAACCTTAAGGGTCGTGAAAATGAATTCAGGAATATTGCTATTGAGCTTATTACACGTTTTCAGAATGATGTTGGGGAGGTACGTCATGTCACTTTCCCGTGTGTTATACTCATCATATTTTTAGGTATTAAAAACCTGACTATTTTCCATACAAAACGATACTGCTTACAAGAAAAGTAGATCCTGATATGTTATACTCTGGTATTTTATTGTGTTATAGTCCCTTACTTAGCACACTTTAATAATTCTCAGGCACCACTACATTTTCTATTTCCGTTTGATTTCTTTTGTGCATTGGATTTACTTTTAGTGAATTCATTTCAGTCTTCTGTCCCGATATCTAATTTTATGGTCATTAGAGACATATCTTATTACCTGTTTAAATTTTCTATCAAAACCACATATGTGCAGGCTGGACTAGAGGAGGCAAAAAACTTCCGTGACAGAAATATCTTCATAATTTTGGTACCAAACAAAGCTGCTGTACAGAAAACTCAGGAACCACCAAAGAAAAAAGATAAGTCCGCTAAAGATGAAGTCTCCGCCAGTGTCCAAGCGTAACCGAAAACTTCCAAGCTAGTTTCTAATTGTAGAATGAATTGAGTAACTTATTGGTCTGAGTTGTATGATTTATAATTCATGTGCAATAATATCATATAAATTCTCGAGGATTTTAATTATAGAGGCAGCCTTGGCTTTTCGAACACAAGTTGCTGAAGGGATACCATACCAGTATACCACTAACCGTCTTCGCAAGACTAATCATAAAAGGACAATCGCATGTGGGTAATATATGCATGCTCATTTAATTTTTGAGTTTGACAGTAATATTTGCATACTTGTGTTCCAATTCAATGCATGTAAAGTTAGTGACAGGTGGAAGGGTCCATACCTTGATGAAGACAAGAAGCACATGGTCCTAACAAACGATTGATTTGGAAGGAAGCCCGTCAATTTTTGGGTTTGTTCCTGCCTAATTTGGTTAAGCTAACGCTAAGTACCTCTTTCTGGATCCTGCTTATGTGTAGGTTCTGCTCTAACGCTTGTTATTTTAACTAAAGATGTAGAGGCTGCAACTTACGGACCTAACGATTTGAAGGTAGCTTAGTTTTGAAGTGCTTACGTCCCAAGAAAACTAAAATCTTCCACATGTTTTTGCTCGCATGAGTAAGCACAACGTACTCCACTCCTCCTGAAAGCAACACGTTATCCTGCGCCTTATTTTATTTTATAATAAATATATTTTAAGTTGGTATATATTTTAAAAACTAATAAGATGAAATTTATTTATATTTATAAGTGACATATGAAAAGAGAGACCGAAAGACATCGTGTGATACTTTGACATATTTTCTCCGTTGGACGTGATCACTTAAGCTATTTGCATATATTTATTCATTTTTAGAAATTAAAAAAAAATACTATTTGCTGATGTTCTTCTGTTCTATAATCTTAAATTTCTATTTTTTTTTTATAAATATTTAAGGTGGATTAGGATGATCTGAGATTAAAAGTTTAAAGCTAAGAAATTAGTAACAAAATTATAAAAATTTGAAATATTTTATGCAATAAAATTACGGTTTGGAGTGAAGAAGACTGAATTTGTTTAGTTCAATTTGATATTTTTGGTTGATAGGTTTATCTGGGGATTAACATTACTTAATTTAACATAGACTTACTTTACCCTCATAAAATTAAAAGACCAAAAATCCTAAAAAGTCTAAAGTAGAGTGACTAAAAATGTTAATGAAGTCTAAGTAATATCTTCTGGTTTTTGTGAGATGACGTGAAATCTTCTCTAACTGGAATGTTTAGTGCACTTTCTAATTGCATTTTCCTAAAGAAGAGGCAATTAAGCCAAAGTAATAGGAAGTGTATTTAAGGTAAGTCGAGTAACATCCTTTGCTTTCTGCAGTGACTTGTTTTGACTTGTTTTGTTGTTGAGACGTTGATTGCCCCTTTTCTGGTCCATTACGTGCCTAATCTTCAGGGGATATTCATATAGTTTCTTATAGAGAAAAGGCCTATACATAAGTGGATACTTCTCACCCATTATTATCAAACAACCAAAAATGTAATGAGTTTAACTACTCTTGCATTTCTGTAAGAAAAAAAAAAGATTATTAATAACGTACACGTAAAGGGATTGGTCTACTTTAAAATTATAAAGTTCTTTTACCATAATTCAGGTAACTCAATTTTATACTAATTGTTGGATCGAACGCTTATCACTAGATTAAAAGCTATACTATTAGTTAAGATGTAACTCTTTTCACTTACTTAAGAGTTTAACAGTTCAAACACTACAGTATTATGACTCGGTCAACTTGACTCTTGTCACAGGACAGTTGATACCATTTACAATAATCTCCTCTTTAATAAGATTAATTGTTCGTATAATTTTTTAATTAACAATTATAAGAAAGAACAAGTTTAACTTATATAATATTTTAATATAAAAAAGTGTAACTCTTTTCGTATTTATATATAAAAAGAAATTGTTTGACATTGTGTGGTTTGAGATTGCATTACTATTTATATAGAGCTTTATTTGGGATCGCCTTAGATTTTTGCTAATGTATTATGTTAACATGATATTCGATAATTTTTTTTATTAAATTTTGAACCATTATCTTGAAGATAATAATTAAAAAGACCCTTGTTTTTAAAATTCAGATAACATGTGGTTACTTTGGCTAACAACCATGAGAGAATAAAAATCTATTTTAAAAGAACATGTTAAGCGATAGAGTAACTAACACGAGGTCATATTTCCACGTTATTTAAAATCAAATTATCTCTTCATTCATTTACATGGAAGTTTCAAATTCTCGGAGATAGATGGTTGCTTATATGAGAATAGTTTTGAATTATTTTCTTTTAAGTGTTTTCTTTTTAATAAATAAAACATTATTCTAGTCCCCGAAAATATAAAGCTGCCATGCAAAAAATTCTTAACATTAAGTAAATTCAAAACAAGTTTTTTATGATATGAAATAAGTTTTTAATTACTTACTATTACCTTAATTCTTGAATATATATCGCTAATTTTCAATACACGTTTTAATTATTTTATTGGTACTTTTGTGCTACCTCCAATTTTATAGTTTTGTTGCTTAAATTATTCCAAAAATTAAAGCAGAAGCTAATGCATAAACTAGTAGTAGTTACATATGAAAATGCCATCCTTTCGCATCTGACAGTTCTTGCCCATTTTTTACGCTATTTTTGTATGAACAACAGCTACAAAGAAACACAAATCAATTTAAAAACAAATATGGAAATAATACAGATAACTGATATAATAAAGATACGAAACTTATATAAATTACAGTATAATTTTCTCACTTTATAATTTTACTGTATGAACATATTTTTTTTTTTTAATTTCTAATTAACTCGAACTAGCTATAACTCTTTTCAAAACTTAATAAACTTTTGGATGATTGAGAAAAGAAGAAGAAAATTTAGTGTAATTTTTTACCATTTTGACACTCTTTTTAATTTATACATTAAAAGTAAATTATGAAGTCATAGTAAGATAATTCGTGAAAAGAAAAAGAAGACGAGAATAAACACAAATTCAAAGCGAGTGCATGAAAAATATAAAAACGATATTATATTATTCATGAACACTGTTAAATTTACGATACTTTTTGAAGTTTTATTTTATATTTCTCTTTTTTTATCTCTCTTATTTGTACAACTACAATTCCTAATTAATGAAAAAGATTTATAATGTCACAAATATAAAGTAATTAAGAACAAAACATCCTATGAAATGATATTAAGGTTCTTGGAAAATAATGAGGAAAGAAAGGTACGTATATACATCTCTCACCAACGTGTAGTCATTGTTGATGATTGCATGAAGGAGACGGTGGTTGAAAAAAACAAAAGGAAGAAGCTTAACTTCAAGGCAATGGAGACCCTGCAACCAACAACATGCACATATTAGGTGAACACACCAAAACCTGCAAGCCTCAGTTTTCCTTCATAAAACATAAACTTTGCTCTCAACTTCACCACTCACTATTTTTGTGTTGTGTTGTGTTGTGTCACATTGTTGTCCCATTCACCAGTCACCACCACCAACATGGAAGCCAGCGCTGGACTGGTCGCTGGTTCTCACAATAGGAACGAGCTCGTTGTCATTCATGGCCATGAAGAGGTAATCAATCACTAACCATGCACGAAAGCTACTTGCAGAAAATTCAAAAGGGTGTTTAACCATGGCACTCATTGAGTTCACAGAAAGTTTATTGATTAATTTATATTGTTGGTTTTGGTGCAGCACAAGCCTTTGAAGAACTTGGATGGGCAAGTGTGTGAGATATGTGGCGATGATGTGGGAGTGACGGTGGACGGAGATTTGTTTGTAGCATGCAATGAGTGTGGTTTTCCGGCGTGCCGACCGTGCTATGAGTATGAAAGAAGAGAAGGGAGACAAGTTTGTCCACAGTGCAAGACCAGATACAAGCGTCTTAAAGGTAGATAACTTTTAACCATCTTTCAAATCAAACCCTTTATGTCTTTCAAAACACTTCTTTGCATCTAATTTAGACTTCTTACAATTAATATCGAGGCTTTGTAGAAGTTTTTAGAAAATTTATGAAAATAAATAACTTAAATATGAAGTAAAAAAGTATTTAATACTACATGTTAATTTTAAATTCTGATTAATGTAATGTATAAAGGAAAAAAATTGTTTGACGCTATTTGATTGACAACTTGTATAAAAGTAAAATATTCTTAATAAAAATCAGAAATACCGTTAATTGCTGAATGAAAATTAGGAATGAGGACTTCGGATTGTGGCCAGCATATGACTGAGAAGAAGATAAGTATAAATAAGAGTTTTAGAATTTATGCTATGGAGATAATACCGTTAGATCAATCAATGGTTTTATTACGAATAAAAAGTGTCTTGGAAGGTTAAGAGAATATGGTGTATTTAAGTTGTTCTTCGACATGCCTCATAAATGAAACTATTAAACATATAGAAACATATATATAGATAGATAGGTAGGTCTGTGTGTGTTTTTTGTTGGATCAACTTGAATACTACTAAAACGAGTTTTCAAAACTTTTCCATTAAAAATATTGAGCTTTCTTTTCAACGGAGATGGTAAGCACCAAAACATGTTCATCCATACGTTAATTTCAGTGGATTTAGTTTTTAGCACTTGTAGTTAGCTAATAGTAGTATTTGGTTTTGTTGGTTGGATTGAAATGGAGAAAAACAAAAAATGATGAGGGAACTGTGTCAATTCATTGTGTTCTGATTTTGTAAATTAAGGTAGCCCACGGGTTGAGGGAGATGATGATGAGGAAGACGTGGATGATATCGAACATGAATTCAACATTGATGACCAAATGAACAAGCATAATCACTCTGCGGAGGCCATGCTGCATGGGAAGATGAGCTACGGAAGAGGTCCTGAAGATGAGGACAATTCTCAATTCCCAGCCGTTATTGCCGGTGGTCGTTCTCGCCCTGTAAGATTTCCAAATCATTAATCGCTTCATTTTACTCTACAAAACTTCCCATGTTCAATACACTTATAATAATTTTGCATGTATTTACCAAAAAAAATCTTACATTAACTTTGCATGCATGCAGGTCAGTGGAGAGTTGCCAATATCATCTCATTATGGGGAGCACCCTTCACTGCATAATCGTGTGCATCCTTATCCGGCATCTGATCCTAGTAAGAATGTGGCTTATAATAATCTTATCTTTTAGAAAGAATTTAATAGCTTTCTTTTAGAATTTTCTTGGTATAGTTCCGGAACTTGTTTAACTACAGCTCTGAAATGTGGCTTTTAGAATTTTCTTGGTATAGAAACACGGTTAAATTTTTGCTTACAATGCTGTTATCGAAGCAGGGAATGGGAGATGGGATGAAAGCAAAGATGATAGAATGGATGACTGGAAGTTGCAACAAGGAAATTTGGGGCCTGAACCTGATGAAGATCCAGATGCAGCCATGTATGCTTACAGTGCTACCATTATGAAACTGTGATGCATTGATTTTGATTAATAGTAATGATGGAAAGAAATTAACTGTGCAGGTTGGATGAAGCAAGGCAACCACTGTCAAGGAAGATACCAATAGCATCCAGCAAAGTGAATCCGTATAGGATGGTGATCGTAGCACGGCTTGTTGTCCTTGCCTTCTTTCTCCGATATAGACTCATGAATCCTGTGCATGATGCACTGGGGCTGTGGCTAACATCTATTATATGTGAAATCTGGTTTGCTTTTTCATGGATTCTTGATCAGTTTCCCAAGTGGTTTCCCATTGATCGAGAGACCTACCTTGATCGTCTTTCAATAAGGTAAAATGAGGCACCTTCATTCTGAAGTCCAAAACCTCCAACTTACATTGCTGACAGAAAAGTTGTTTGTTAGGTATGAGCGTGAAGGTGAACCAAACATGCTTGCTCCTGTAGATGTCTTTGTCAGTACTGTGGATCCCATGAAGGAACCTCCACTGGTTACAGCAAACACTGTTCTCTCGATCTTGGCCATGGATTACCCGGTTGAGAAGATATCATGTTACATTTCTGATGATGGAGCTTCAATGTGTACTTTTGAGTCCCTATCTGAAACTGCAGAGTTTGCTAGGAAGTGGGTACCATTCTGCAAGAAATTTTCTATCGAACCTCGGGCACCAGAGATGTACTTCTCTGAGAAAATTGATTACCTCAAGGACAAGGTGCAGCCCACCTTTGTCAAGGAGCGTCGAGCTATGAAGGTTTGTATAGTACTTGAAAATATGGAATTAGAAGTTACTTTAAAGTTTATTCACTGTTATTTGGGTGTTTGACAGAGAGAATATGAAGAGTTTAAGGTAAGGATCAATGCACTTGTGGCAAAAGCTCAGAAGGTTCCACAGGGAGGATGGATTATGCAGGATGGAACACCATGGCCAGGAAACAATACGAAGGATCATCCTGGTATGATTCAAGTCTTTCTTGGTCACAGTGGAGGTCATGATACTGAAGGAAACGAGCTTCCTCGTCTTGTTTATGTTTCCAGAGAGAAAAGGCCAGGATTCCAGCACCACAAGAAAGCTGGGGCTATGAATGCTTTGGTAGAGCTTTTTTAGCAGTTTTTGCTGTTCTTATGATGTCCATTCACCTTTATGAGCCACAAATACTAGACTTTTAAAATTAATGCTGCAATTTACAGATTCGGGTCTCTGCTGTGCTTACAAATGCTCCTTTCATGCTGAATTTGGATTGTGATCATTATGTCAATAACAGCAAAGCTGCTAGAGAGGCCATGTGTTTCTTAATGGACCCCCAAACTGGGAAGAAGGTCTGCTATGTCCAGTTTCCTCAAAGATTCGATGGCATTGATAGGCACGATCGTTATGCCAATAGGAACACAGTTTTCTTTGATGTAAGTCCTGCAAGAAACATAACATCAGCATGGATTGGTCTTTTCTCGAACATTTGATTTTTTTATTTTTTTTTTCATTTTTACTCTTTTGTTTAGTAGTGTAAGTTAGTATTAACCATTTCCAAAACTTCTTTCTGTTTCTGTGCAGATAAATATGAAGGGTCTAGATGGTATTCAGGGTCCTGCATATGTTGGTACTGGGTGTGTATTTAGGAGACAAGCTTTATACGGTTATAATCCTCCCAAGGGTACCAAACGTCCAAAAATGATAAGCTGTGACTGCTGCCCATGTTTTGGAAAGCGCAAGAAGGTTAAGTATGAAGGGAATGGTGCAGATGGAGAGGTTGCAACCCTAACAGGTTCTAATATTTATGATCACTAATGTTGACAGTAACTTCAATTCAAATATATTTAATTTTTACCTTTTCTAACTCATGTTCCATTCCATGTCTAAATAGGACCGGATGATGAAAAACAGATGTTGATGTCCCAGATGAATTTTGAGAAGAAATTTGGGCAGTCATCTATCTTTGTGACTTCAACCTTGATGGAAGAGGGTGGTGTGCCTCCTTCCTCAAGTCCAGCAAGCCAGCTTAAAGAAGCCATTCACGTAATCAGCTGTGGATATGAAGATAAAACTGAATGGGGAATTGAGGTAACACAAGTAACCTAAAGACTCCTTGATATCTTGTTCACACTATGAAAATCAGCTCATCCATGGTATTTTTCTTTTCAAATATGCAGCTGGGTTGGATTTATGGGTCTATTACAGAGGATATTCTAACAGGTTTTAAGATGCATTGCCGTGGTTGGAGGTCCATTTATTGCATGCCTAAGAGACCTGCATTCAAGGGTACTGCTCCCATCAACTTGTCTGATAGGCTTAACCAGGTGCTTCGTTGGGCACTTGGCTCCATTGAAATCTTCTTCAGTCGCCATTGTCCTTTATGGTATGGCTATAAGGAAGGGAAGTTGAAGTGGCTTGAGCGATTTGCGTATGCAAACACAACTGTCTACCCCTTCACCTCCATACCTCTAGTTGCCTACTGTGTCCTTCCTGCTGTCTGTTTGCTCACTGATAAATTCATCATGCCACCGGTAACAACATCATTCTAATTCTCACATGCTGAAAAATTAGTTAGACATACCATGCTTTTGAAATTATAGAATTCCAAATTTCCGTAATGTTAGCTTAAAAAAATCTGAATTCTCACGACTTTCGAATGTAGAGCACGACTTAAATCTGTAATTATAGAATGGGTGCCAAGCTTATTTGCTTATAAATATACCTTTTGGTTGCTGATGATGCAGATAAGCACTTTTGCGGGTTTGTACTTCGTTGCTCTATTCTCTTCAATCATTGCAACTGGTCTTCTTGAGTTGAAATGGAGTGGAGTGAGCATTGAGGAATGGTGGAGAAATGAGCAATTCTGGGTCATTGGTGGTGTGTCAGCTCATCTCTTTGCTGTCATACAAGGTCTTCTGAAGGTTTTGGCTGGAATTGACACTAACTTCACTGTTACATCAAAGGCAGCGGATGATGAAGAATTTGGAGAACTATACACCTTTAAGTGGACTACTCTCCTGATTCCTCCAACCACTATCCTAATAATCAATATTGTCGGCGTTGTTGCTGGAATCTCAGATGCCATAAACAATGGGTACCAATCCTGGGGACCTCTATTTGGAAAATTGTTCTTCTCATTTTGGGTGATTGTCCATCTGTATCCATTCCTTAAAGGTTTGATGGGTCGCCAAAACCGCACACCCACCATAGTTGTTATATGGTCGATACTGTTGGCTTCCATTTTCTCCTTGCTTTGGGTAAGAATTGATCCATTCGTATTAAAAACTAAGGGACCTGATACCAAGCTATGTGGAATCAACTGTTAAAAGACTGGTTTTCCTACGCCTTCCTTTTGAGGGCATCTTTTGAAGATGAATGTAAATTCTTTGTTGTGCTGTATGATGCGTGAACCTACAAACTTTACATGTACAAGGATGAAAAAAAGAGTGAAAATTGGGTAGTGGAAATGCAGTTTTCTCATCAGTGTAATGTATTGGATGTTTGTTAGCAATTGTTTTGGCTCCAGTTGCCCGAGGATTGGAAAGTAAGTCAAAGTTATAGGTTTATCTTTTACATTCTTGCAAGTTAGCACATATATATGCTGGCCAATTTAAATCATTGATAGTCTTTGACCCAGGAAGCAAGAGCAGCAGCATTCTCTTGCTTGCTACAAGAAGTAAATGAGAAGAAACGGAGAGAGAAGTGTAAAAACACTTGCTTATTATTGCATATTCTCCATGAAACAGAGTGCAAAATTGGATGAAAACGACTGGATTGCGTTCAGGTCTCCCGCATTTCTCTTTCAACAGTGAGCCAAAAGCAGTTACTTTCATGTTTAGTTAAAGTTAAAATAGTCTTGGTGGTAAAAGTGGAAGGGAGCAAGGGATACCATAGGTCTAAGTTCAAAAAGTAACATATTAACCGCTAACACGAACTTTCAAATCTGATGTTTCTAATAATTACAAGCACAGGAATTGACACGAAGATACCTAATGTAAAATGCATAATAAACACATTTAGGAACAAAAGTGCTGCATGTGATACTTTGATGTTTGATTCAACGGCGAGGAGGGAAAGGAAGGACAGCTTCCCCCTTGTTTGGGTTGGTTGAAGATAGGGGAGTCTCCTTGGCAAGGGGAGGAGAGAGAAAATAATTGTACCATGCTGTGCCTTTATAAGAATTATTGGAAAGGAGAGGACAAACCTCATGGATAATTTAATCAACACGTTTCAAAAATTAGAAAACAGCTCCTCTCCGACACTTAAAGGGGAGACAAAAATGGGAAGGGTGGGATTTTAGCCCCGTCATCTCTAAAATAAAAAAAATAAAAAAAAATCCTCCATGTCCTCCTTCCTTCCGTTTGTTTCCCTTTGAGCCAAACACATACATTAATTCATTATTACTTCACATTTATTCACAATCAACACTTTATATAGCACATAAAGTTTTACATTAACTGCGATATACAGAAGATACTTAGTAAAGCACCAATAAAAGGAACAGAATAACAAACATACTGAGAGAACTTGAGGAATAGATAGGTGACGCAAAGTAACTTTCTCACTTGAGGAAAGAATTTAAATTTGAAAAGGTTAATTAACAGCTGTTACAAAAATTGGCAAAAAGAGATGTCACCTTCTGACATGGACAAAAGAATGCATAATTCAAGGATGTTTCCTGACTTAAATTAACTGTTTTGTATGATGTTGAATGAGTGAAGGACAGTAGACATACATGCATCTTACTCAAAGAGTGCAAGAATTCGGATACCATTTGGTTTGACTTACTATAAAAAGCTACATTCAACCAATTCTATGATGTTTCTCGCTTCTCAAGTAGATGACCACAAGAGGGTTAGACTCCGGATATATATTGTTGTAAGGTAAAGAATATGAAACCAAAAGGTTGGATTATGATGCATCTGTCGAATATAACTTACGAAAAAATATTTGCGCAGCTTCACCAATAATCACCACAAGAACAGGTCCCATCTTTGAAATGGTGGAATCTGTTGGCATCCCTAACTACAATTACTCTTTCTGTGATCTTTGAAATAAACTTAGTAGCAGTGTGACAATCTAAACAAACCCGAAGATTCTTGATTATCCTGATCTCAGTACCAGGTTCGGAGGTAATAAGACCAAAAGCAATAGCTAATTTCTCACTATGAACATTGAACATGAGTTCCTTTTCTTCTTCTTCCACATCATGCAAAGCAGTAACTGTCTCTGGCTTATACCCCATCTCCCTCATCTTACTTGTTAACTTCTCCAGCTTTGCATAGATAGCTACTGCTTGAGAATGAGAACGATCACCAGATACGAAGACATGTGGGGACCCATTAACCTCAATTAGAGTGCACCCTGGAGTCTTTGATAGTTTTCTTTTTTTAACTACTTCCCGTACTGAAGCGGCCTTTGGGAAGTTTCTCTCTGCAGAGTATATATTAGAAAGTAAGACATAGTATCCTACACTCCCTGGATCCAGTTCAAATAGCCTTTCTGAAGCCACACGGGCTATTTTCGTGTCTTTATGAATCATGCAAGCACCAAGTAATGTACCCCATACTGCAGGTCCTGGTTCAACAGGCATTCTCCTTACAAATTCTAAGGCTTTTTCCAACTGTCCAGCTCGTCCCAAAATATCCACCATGCATGCATAGTGCTCAGCTAAGGGCACAATCCTGTATTTATTAACCATAGCATTGAATATTTCATCTCCTTCTCTTACCAAGCCAGCATGACTGCAGGCATATAAGACTGAAAGAAAAGTAACACTTGATGGCTGAAACCCCAACTCCAGCATCTCATTAAAAAGCTGGAGTGCTTCATGCCCATATCCATGGAGCCCATAACCAAAAATCATAGTATTCCAAGTGACGGTATTCTTTTCACTCATAGAGTCAAATAATTGCCAAGCCTCCAAAATATTCCCACACTTGGCATACATGTCAATCAGAGCAGTCAAAACATAAATGTTTGGCTCAAGGTTTTTGCTTCTAATCAACTGATGAACCCATTTACCAAAACTCAGTGCTCCTAATTGAGCACAAGCTGAAAGAATACTCGTGATAGTAACTGGATTTGGAATAAAATCAGTCGCCATCATCTCCTGAAAAAGAGAGATAGCCGTCTCCGTTAAACCATTCTGTGTATAACCTGAAATCATAGCATTCCAAGCAGCCACGGTTTTCTCCGATGATTCGTCAAACAACCGCCGTGCCAGATCTATTTCATTGAGCCTGCTGTATATAGTCGTGAGTGCAGTTGAAACTGAAGGATGCAAAATAATAGCGGACTTCACACAAAACCCCTGAATACAGCAAGCCAGATGCAAATGCCCAAAGGGAGAAGACACAGGAATCAACCCAACCATTGTGCTAGAACTCACTCTCTCCCCAGAAACAAGCAATTCTCTAAAAAGGTTCACCCCACACTCAGTCTCACCATTACAACTAAACCCAGAAATCATGGCATTGTAAGAAACCAAATCCGGCTTCTTAATCATCCCAAACAACAACTTGGCCGTGTCAACATCCCCACATTTCGAAAAAACCGAAATCAAACCCGTTAACACGTAGTCATCAAAATGAAATCCAAGTTTCAAAGCCAAACACTGAATCCCCATCCCAACTTTCCCCTCTTGCATCTCTGCAACAGCCGGAAGCACAGTCGCCACCGTGGTGGAATCCAACTGCACCTCTTGCGCCACCATATCCCGAAACACCTGAACAGAATCATCATAACAACAGTTCCTCACCAGTCCAGTAATCATGGTGTTCCACAACACGGTGTCTCTCTCAGGCATTTTATCAAACACCTTCCTGGCATACCCCACGCGAGAAAACTTACAGTACAAGTCAACGAGCGCAGATGCCACAAAGAGGTTCGAGGCGAAGCCGTCGACGACGGCATGCGTGTGCAAGCACATGCCGAGCTTGTCGTCGGGGCATGCGGCGACGGCGAAGGCATAGGTGAAGTTATCTGGAGAGAGGCTGGTGTTTTTGCGGAGATGGGCGTAGAGGGAAACGGAGGAGGCGTTGGGGAAGAAGGACAGGCCTTTGATGACGACGTTGAAGAGGAAGATGTCGGGTTTGGGAACCGAGAAGAAAAGGTCACGTGCGTGGCGCGTGGCGCCTACGTCGAAGAGCTTCTGGGTGAGCTTGGTAACGGTGGCGAGGTCGTGGTGGTAACCGTTGCGGATGAGCTGAGCGTGGGTTTCGGCAAGGTGCGGAAAGCTGCACGCTTTGTTGATGAGGGCGAGGAGCGTGTTGCGGCTAATGTCCCCACGAATCATCTGAATGCAGCACACCACTGCTTCTACCTTTGATCTTCAGCACAAGATGATACATACGGTTTGGTAATTAAACTAAATCTGAAAATTAACTAAATTTACTGAATTATGAGTTTCTATTTAAATAATTTTATTAAATTAATCTCATATTTTATTAATATACTAATTTTACATGCTACAAATATGAATATTAATGTAATTTATTTGAGTGTAAATTATGAATAAAATAGTTCATATTTTTAAAAATATTATATAATTTGAAAAAATTTAAACTGAAAATATGACACTTTAATTCATATGTAGTGGTTTAAAACATTAAAAATTAAAACTTAAATCTTAAAAAAAAAAAGTTGATTGGAATAGACTAATATGCCATGCCGCATCTTAAAATTAAATCTTAAGTTTAAGACTTTAAAGTCTTGTAAAATTGTTTGCTTATATGGATTAATAAGGCGAGCAAGATCCAAATTAATTAAAAATGATACGATATAGCTAGACTCATTTAAAATAAAACAAAACTTGTTAGTTTCTCGTAAGAACACCCTAGATTCTAAGTTTGCTAATTACAAAACTACTATACTTAATATTATCATTTAGTTCACTCTCAGAGTTAAAAATTATATAATCGTGTACTTTGAATATATATGGAAGAACATTTGTCTTGTTAACTCATGAGTTTTTGTAATGTCTGATTCTTGGCCCATTGGGATGCAGTAAAATTAAATCTGGAAAGAATGCTGTGCTCCTTCCATTTGTATTTTCTTTTCATTTGCTTGGGCCACCAGTGTTGACGAGAAAGGCAAAAATGAAGACGATGGAAGAATATAAATTGCAGGGGGAGGGGGAGAAGCCTAATACAAAAATTTACAATGGTAAAGAATCCTGGGTGTTGATTCCTTAAGTTTCAGCCGAACATTCCCAAGAATCTTTAAAACATTCTTGTAACGTCTCAGAAATTATAGTTTCCGAGAATTTGGCTGCAGCTGCAAGAGAGTTCTTGTTAGCATAGAAGCAGGCAGGGTCTGGTGTGTTTCAATTTCCGAGATTGTTTACTTATGCACCATAAAACCTTGCTTGATCTGCATGAGATGCGTGCGAAGGCTATATTCCTCAACCTGTTTACGCCAAAATAATAATGAAATTAAGACGTGTTATACTTAAGGCCATATTCAACTGAAGACATCGTTGTTCTCTTACGAAAACATCTACAGATAAATGCACTTATGCTACTGGCAGGACTCATTGTTCATAATTGTTATTTTCTTTTGTAAGATATTCATCAGCTGGTGGGGCAAAATTTGCGTTTACATCACCAACAACTTTTACGAGATAATTAAACTAATAATATTCTGGTATTAAACGGCAGAGTAGCAAAAGAGCTACAAAACTTCACCTTTGCATGCCGGAAGAAAAAAGTTATATACCAAAGTAGAAAAGAGATAAACTTTTGACCTTCGGAAGCATAGTGTGACATGCTCAACTTTCCTTAACGACAAAACTTTTGACCTTCAGAAGCATCGTGTGACATAATGACATGCTCAACTTTCCTCGACGACTAATTCATTACTTCAGTCAATTCAGTGAATATAAGAGACTACAGCTCAAAAACAGGAAAACACTATGGCCGCAATTTCCACTGTCCTTGTGCTGCTGACAGTGACACTATCATATTAAAGGCAGCGACTAGACCAGGTAATAAAGATAGACAAGGAAGGCCCCAGCATATCAAAAGCAACGACAAGTAGCAAAAATTGCACTGATTCACTATCAGTCTAGATTTTTGTACCATAAAGATTCACTAATGCTCGTTCGTAACATAAAAAATCGAGAGATCTGTTGTGCATAATTCTTAAGACATATATCACGACTCTTACCTGCATAGCGGTTGCAAAATTCAGTAGCGCTTCACATTCATCAAGCATCGCTTTTTCCTGTGCTGATACAACAGCAACTTCAGCAATTAAATTATTCATGCCTTCCACCTACACAGACAAAAAATAACATGGTGTCAACCTTTATGCATTATGGATTTACCATTGAGTCAAAAATGAAAATTTTCTAGGAAGGAAAACAGAAGCAGAAAGAAAGTTTGATGGTAAATGTGTTGGACCAAGAAAATAGCACGAGCTAGGTGATATAAAGTGAGTCAAACTAGTAGAACTCCTAAACAATTATCTCACCCGTGAGAGCAAAGGGCAAATAGCAGATCCCATTGCTTGCATGGCATCAACAGCCGAACAGATTGCAAGCTTCAAATGTTCAATATCTGCCTGTAAAAGTGTACACATGGTAATGAATGCTAGTGTCTCTTTCTAGGCATCAAACCAAGAGACCAAAACCATACGTACCTTTGCCCCTCCAGTTAGAGGAAGACGAAGAGTACTTGCCTCCAAGTCTTCTACAGTTCCGGATAAAGCATCAATATGGCCACTTTCAAGTACAGCCCAGTCATCAAGGTAGGCCATCTGCTTCATTAATTGTAAAAGGACCACGATCAAAAAAAGTATCACAAAGTATCTAAAGAAAGTCGAAACATTTAATTAGGGAAATAGCATCACATATGCATTGTAATCATTAAAATCAGCCATTAATATGAATTATGAATAACCTGTTATGACAGACTAGCATAGACAATTTAAACCTAACTTTTCAATGTGGTGTAAGGCCAACATCTTGCTGCGTATACTAGCGTCATTTATAAACTCCACAATAACTATCTCAACTTTAATTACCAAAACCAGAAATCCGGCAAAAAATTGTAATTTATCATCGACTATAGTATAGGACACAGAAATGATAAATATTTCAGGCAAGAGAGAAGTATTACTTGATCATTCAAAATAGAATTCAGCTTCAGCTCAAGCTGCAGCTGCTGGAGGTTGATCCTCTTCCTAATAATTGTTTCCCATATAGACAGAGTAGTGTGCCATACGTTGTATAGTGATTTCTGAACCATTGGACAAGTTTTTGTAAAATGACGTAGGGAAATTATTTGTTATACACAATCTTCTGCAAAGCAGAAAAATTACACAAAAAGAATAAGCCAGCTTGAAAGACCGTAAGTCATACCTCCGCTTTTGCATTTTGGATGTAAAATACATCCTCTGCTTGCGCATTGATAAATCTCCATTGCAAGTACCTGTTGTAGAGAAGTCTCAACTGGTGAGCATCTTCTACGAGGGCTGCACCCTTTTTCCCCTTTTTAAAATCAGCAATAAAGCTGAGTACTGAAATTGAATTGTTGGATTGGTTGGATGAATTGGTTGGCCTTATTCTAGAAGGACTAACTCCTCTGGGAGGAGTCGAAGGCCTTGACCGAGAAGGACTAACAACACCTCTTGAACTAGAAGAGGATAACACTGAAGTCTTACTTGGTGATGACAGCCCTGATCCTGGATTAGGCAAGAACTGAGATCTGACTCCAGTAACCGCTAATCCCGTTTTATCCAATGTAATTGCAGGAACAAATTTATGAGGTCTTAACGCTTGAAAATTGTCATCAATTGGTCTCATTTCGCTTCCTATTCTACCATTTTCAACTAGCAACATTAGTCTTGAAGCATCACTAGAAGCTTTCCGCAAGGGCTTACTAGCATCACCTGGTAAAGACAATCTTCTCAGTGAAGACACACTAGTTCCTGGAACTGAAGAGTTCAACGTTCGGGTTGTCTTATCAGTATGATCAATACCTCTACTTGATGCACTAGAACATACCTTCCCACTGATTCTGCTTGGCCACCGGTGCTGATCTATCAATCGGGAATGCAAGCCATCATCAGGTTTCGAATTTTCTGTCTGATTCGAAGCATTATTCCCTTTGAGAGGACTCCTCTTTCTCTCTGGCGTGGGCTTTCTTACAATTGGTGTTTGAACCTGCTTGTGAGTCACGTTTGAATTGGGCCGCAGTGTACGATCAACGGCACTGGTCACGGGCTTCTCCTTCTTGATAACAGGTATGGAAATAGTGTCGGACTGGAAAGAAACACTCAAACTTCGCATTGTGGATGGCCAAAGGGCCTCTGGCATTCTGCTACCAGCCGCCCTTCTCGATGATAAATTCACATCTATCGATGAGTCTTGGACAGGTGTAGAAGGACGTGGTGGGGAAGGTGGAGTCGCTGGCCTCTTCCTCTCTGTAGACTGAGCTCTTTTGGGTAACAACTTGGATGATGTCGGTGTTGTCGGCCTTGTGAGGCTTGGAGAGGGACATCGCCGAGAACCAGATGGGGTTGCCCGAGTAGGAGAAGGTGACCTATACCGTGAAGTAATTTCCCTTGTTGCCAAGCGTCTGGAGGTGATTGCATTGTTTTTTTCAGCAAGACCCAAGAAGGGTTGTCTTGTTCCTATTCTGTGTTTCCTTAATGCCTGCTCTGACTCGCATACATCCATCCACTCTATCCCAATTAGACCACATTGATGGAAATTTCCATAAAGCTAATACAAACTTGGCAGCTTTGGCTCTTCGGCAATCATGTGTGCACTCGATGGAATAAGTGAAATGCACAGGTTATCTAGAAATAAGATCCTTCTCCCTGCAATAAATCTGCAACAAATGAAAATAAAGTAAAGATACTGCAGAGTGGGAAACTAAAGAAAAGCAAAGAATAAACCCACCCCCAATCAAAAAAGGAAAAGGGAGAATAAGAAAAGCGCACATCTTTACAGAGACTCAGATCTGCTGGAGAAGGAATTTGAGAATCACAGGCAATAAACGCAAGTGGGTATGTTTTATTCACACAAAAAGGCCCGAATCCAACAAGATCATGACAGAGCAAGAAGAATATGGAGAGGGGAAACAACATTTGGTGTAACGGGTGAGAGAAACTCGCGGAAACTGTCTCAACGTACATTTAACGTTTTATCATGAAAACGGTGTTGGTTTACGGTTAAATGAAGAAAAAAAAAAAAGAGGTTGAATTGGCGGGGAAGGGGGTCCCTCGGAAATTGGGGATACTGGGAAGTGAAATCAATGGACTGAATAATAGAGGGCGCAGGATAAGAGGGCGGAAGTGCGTAGGCTAAGAGAAGAAGAGAGGCTTTAATTTTCCCCTTTTGTCTCTCTCACGAGAATGCCATGGTCGGGTGGGCTGGCAATGGGTTCACTCCACATAAACCCACTCTGTCCTATAACTTCTTCTCTCTCAACTCCTTTTCATGAAAGGGAATTCAATGAAAGTGATGCCATAACCTGCATGCCCAAAAAGAAGAAAAAAGGTATCTAATATCTTTTACAACACAATACTCTCCCTCTTCCCAAAGACACAGAGACACAAGTTAAACTTAAAAAGAAGGCTTAATTACTATAACATACAATAATACTAACACAACTGGGTCATGAGTTTCCTCAATTAAAATACGCACACAGAATTTACAATGGAGCCTCTTTTGTTTTGTATGCTAAGCAGAATATAAAATAATTACCTTACTTTAACTAAAGTTTGAACTCAATGGTGGTGGTGTTGTTCGGGTGATGGGTAAAGACAAGAGGTCCACGTGCAGGGACGATCATTGTCCATCCCCATAAAACTATTGTGAAAACCTAACATGATTCAGAGACATTGTTTTCTGCAATTTCATTAAATAAATAAATTATAATATTTAATGGACTAGTAGTAGCAGTAGTAATTGGGATTTTGACTGGCGTGAAGGAATATCACTGATAAAATCCAAGGAAGAAAAGAAAAAACCTTTTTACCTGAAAGAAACAAACGGTTCTGAACACAGATCCATGACAGATGTATGGATTGGCAGGTTCGTGTCTCGCTCACTGAAGACACGTTTCAGTGTTTCACTGTTCATGTAACCGCACAGAAACAATGGTAGTACTAGAGTCCATTCAATGATCCTTATTCCCAAATTCCTCTTTCAATCTACAAAAACGAGTTTCAAGTTTCCACAAAATCCAACAGCATTAAAATATACCAAAAATTAAATTTACTCGTCATAAAGAAATTACTAACCTTAGTCATAACCTAGCTGACTATATTACCACAATCTACAACGAGTTTCACACCTTCCTTCCACCTGTAAATAGAAACTCCGTTAAGAGGACTCAGATTCCGGTCGCCGGAGATGGCAGTTTCGTGATTTTGAAGCAGAAAGCGAAAGCGAGTTAAAAAAAATAAATAGAAACAACGATTTCGTGTTACCCGAAAAGGTTTTAATTAAAATAAAGATAAAAATTAAAGAGAATACGAGAAAACGGTTTCAGTTAGGAAAAAGGAGGGAGAGGTAGGGACGGTTGTTTTCGCGCCACCTACTTTTAATTGTTCTTGCCTCTTCATCCTTATGCCGTAATTATTGTTATAATTTTTTATGACATTTTAATAATATTTTTATATAACTAAACTCCTATTATTTTATTCTTTGAATTCTTTAAATAAAAGGTACGAACATGTTCTATGTAATTGCTTACATTGTTAACCATTCTAAAGACGCGTTGTCAATTACATCTCTATCCAAAATTGACTATTATTTTTATGATAAAAAATGAGAAATATCTTTGGTATCATTTTCCTTTTTTTTAAACATTATTTGTTTCGAAAGCTTATAATGAAGTACGTTCTTTATTTATACGATTTAATCAATTACTTGTTTCACCTACGACCCTTTTTCTTAAAAAAAGGGTTTGCTCTTTTAATTTTAATTGTTCACTTAGCTTACGTTGGATATAAATATTACTAGGTGGCAATAATTCTGTCTAATGACATGATGTATAAAAACAACATATTTCGGCGCATTATGCCGTCTAGGTATTTTCATGGCCACATCATCTTTTTCAATTTGTCCAAGATATGAAATATATAACTTGTCATGTTGTATTCATTTAGTTTAACATTTTCTTTTGTTTTTTTCATAAATAAATTTGTGGCTTATCACCAAATAAAACGGTCACCTGTGTTGGTAAACCCAATAAGTATTAATTAATGTTATTAGAAAAAAACTTCCACTTCCAATTTTGAAGTTTCCTTTAATGAAATGAAAGCATGAAAACGAAAAAAAAAATTGTGATGCGTAAAATTTGGACCTTTTTTTATTATTGAGCAATAGAAACTGATCATGTTAAAAAATAATTTTTTTATTAAATAAAAATCTCTAAAAATTATGTTGTTATTCTTTTACTATTGTTAGAAATTTAATGTGACTTGAAGTCTTGTATTAAGAAAAAAATGAGTAATATAAATAATATATAAATAAAATAACTCAATTTTAAAAATTTAAATTGAAAGTAGTATTTTTACATTGTTGTTGAACTTTTTCGATACCTTCTCTCAAATAACCTAATAAATAGGACCATATTTGATTGCTTCATGCCATGAAGAATAAAAATCCAAATATATAACGCGTACTAATTCTTATTCCATTTTTCTGACATTCAATGTCCATCAATGGAAGAAATTTTCAAACTTATTGCTTTCAAACTATTTGCTTAATATAGTAGACTTATGTTGAAAAAATTTGGGTTGCTAATTTATCACTATTATTATTATTATTATTATTATTATTATTATTATTATTATTATTATTATTATTATTATTATTATTATTATTATTACGATAGAAATCCGATTGCTAATCCTTAATTGAATTCCATAAAAAGAAAATGTTAATTTTTTTCGTGGCAAATTATTTAAGAAGTTTTCGTTGTAATCCAGCAGTGTCATCAAAAGATGTCTACATTAAATAAAATTTCATGACCAAAATGTTGAAGTATAGATAATTAATTTATATTTCTAATTATATATATATATATATATATATATATATATATATGGAAACAATAACAAAATATTAAGGAGCACAAATCATGTCTTACCTCAATTACTAACTTTTCGAAATGGTTACTTCTTGATTTAGATGCATCTTCTTTTAGTATTGGTGAGTTGGATCCTTAGGGATTAGTGAATTAATTAAAGTGCACCTTTAATTGTTGTGATCCACATGTATTTATAGAGCCATTAACTATGTTTTACCCTTCTTATGGGCTTGACTCTTCTTTATTGCGTTGATTCAAGCTTTGAATGGGTCTGGGTCAGACCCAAGTTCCAAGTTTGTGATCTAATACCAAAAGTTCAACTGTTATTTCTTAAGTTTGGAGTGGATGACTTTTACTCATGTATTATTATTAAAGTAGACGACGTTAGCCGTTATGTATGTGTCATCATTTTGTGTAGTTAACCAATTGTTCTTTTTTATGCTAAGACTATACGTTGACAGTTTGAACAGGATAATTAATTATATTGGTCCTGACCACCTAAATATAGTACAATATATATATATATATATAGGTATGGAGTATATCATGATTTAAGTAATCAATAATATTAAGAATTTGCTTAGGTGGCTATGTGTTTGTGATAGGGAAATCGGAAAGATTAATGTAAACACAAATTAAATAGCAATTAACGTAAAACAATATGACTTAAGAAGGTGGAAAAGAAAAGAAAAAAGATGTAATTATTTGTTTGGATGTTCCATAGTAGTAAGAAGAATTACATTACGTGACATTAGTAATGAGTAGATGTTACATATGGGGGTTGTTGCGGTTTTTCTCTTTTACAAAAGAAAATGATTGCAAAATGGAAATGGGTCAGTGTCAGGAATAGTGAAAATTTTGTTCCTCTGAGCTAAGTTATCTGCTTTTGTTTTTTGCACTGTGTCCAAAAACATCAATCAAAGTTTTCAGAATAGTTTTGGTGCTTTGTTGTCTGCTTTTTCTGCTTAATTTTTTTCTCAATGGAAGCCAATGGTTGCTAAGTCGCTCACTTAATCGCATCTACCATCTCTCAAATTAAGACAAAGGGTCTCCATTCAACCACTCTTATATTACTTGAGTTCATTATTTGTCGTTCGATATTTCAAGAGAAAATTCACCCAAAAAAAATAGACATGTGAATTTTTTATATAAAATTTAACTTTCTATTTTTAGTTAATGTAAAACTTTCACTTACATTTCTATTTCTCAACATTTGTTTATTTTAATTGAATCATTATTTTTTATTGACTAGAAATTTCTGGTGAAATCCTCCGTTAAGAATAATGGTGGTATAAAAAAATTGATATTTGGAAGTCTAAGTTCTATATTGATTAAAAATAAGAAAGTAGACCCATAAACATATTGTCTTAAAGTTTTGGGTTGACAGTGATGTCAATACTTTATGTGATTGGACTCATATCTCATTGGTGTTATTTCCCTTGTGAAACCCATCCTCTAAAAACTTAACAAGTATTGATATTTAAGTTAGCATTTTTGTCTTTGTCAAATTCAGATAATATATGATTAAATAAATATAAAAATGTTATACCGAACTTAATCATGTATATCAACTTGATATGAAAAAAATGTAACAAACATACCTTTATAAATTATGGTAGACAAGAGGTTAAGCGGTTATTCGGCGTTCAAACCAATAAACATTCACCTAAAAAACACATTAACCCTCTCGGAAAAACCTTCTAAGGACCTCATTAACCACATTTTAAAACTATCTTAACCAAATTTATTTACACACAAGAGGATGATAATGTGAAGTCAAACTATTTCATACCCAATCACATGGAACAACGACAACGATGGTCTTTAGAATCTTTGTGATTGTTGTGTTCTTCCTACCTTAATGCATGAGTTATATTATTCACAAAGTTTATTTGAGATAAATATAATTTATTATTCAAAACAAATTGTTTGAATAGTACGTGCACAAACATATACACACTATACACTATCTTCCCCTCAAGGGTGAGTCTCTTCAACCACATTGGTACACTCCCTCTCCAGTAGAAGCTGTCCAACCACACCAATGAGATCTGAGCCTAATCACATAAGACACTGACACCACTCTCAACCCAAAACCTTAAGACAATGGGTTTATGAGTCTTTATTCTTATATAGTGCTTTATTTTCTCAATTCTGATCAATGTGGGACTTAGACTCACACTTGTATTCCTAACATTAAGTACAAGTCTTAATAAAGATAGTCACTAGAAGACGCTGTGAGAAATCTTCAAGTGACACCTACTTTTGTACCAAGAAAAGAAGAACACCACTTAATGTTTACAATTTATTTTTTTTTTTTTTTTGTACATTATTATTGTCTTCTCATATATTTCATATATTTAGTTGGTATAATTATCTATAATTTTATATAACAGATTAATGTGTAGTAAAAGAAACATGGTTCTTTTAATCTAACATCTTTTTTTTGTTTTTTTGTTTTTAACAAAGCTCTCTTTACATTTTAAAAGAAAAAAATTAACAATAAAATTAAATAGTATTTATACTCATAAAGATATTAGTGTGTAAGACTACTTTCAACCCCGTATAATCATTATAGTAGGAATTGAGTAAGATTTACTATGTGGATTATTCAACTGAGATAAAAGATTCATAATTTTTTATCACTTGACTATATATTAGTTAGAAAATTAATATATTAAATTTAAATTCGAGACAAAAATGTTTTCAGTAATAGTTTCTGTTAGGTTTATAGAGGGGAGAGAGTTCACTGGGGAAATACAACACCAATAAGATATGAGTCCAACCAGATAAGGCATATGAGACTTAGACTCATACTGGAAGACTTTCGATATTAGGAATATACTGCACTTGTCTGAGCCGATTTGGTTTACAAAGGGGGTTCACGGGAAAGATACAATACCAATGAGATCTGAGTCCAACTACATAAAACATTGACACCGCTCTCCATCCAAAATCTTAAGACAATGGATTGATGAGTTTTTATTCTTATACAATGCTCTACTACTTTCTCATTTCTAATTCACGTGGGACGTTGAATTCCACACAGTTTTACAGTAATTATAAAAATAATGACAATTTAATAATTTTTTTCATTGTCTTATTATAATAATAATAATAAATTCAAGAAAGACTAAAATGAATGTTTTTTAATATTTGAAGGCAAAATCTGATGCACCTGTTTTTCTGTGTGCAATTGGTTGCAGGTATGAATATTACCATTCAGTGAAATCATGTTCTGGGCCGAACCTTACGTAGCGTCGGCTTGTGTCGTTGTTGGGTAAATTCTTTAGGCCCGTAAATCTCAAAGTGCTATTATTATCTTTTTTAGGAAATTTCTTATTTATAATTATTTCTGAGCAATTATTCTAGCATAATTTATAATTATTTTAATTTAAAAAACAAACATATTAAAAATAATTATAAACAAATTAGCCAGATAAATGTAATACACAGTAATGAGTTGTGGTATAAAAATAAATAAATAAATTTCTCATTAAAAAAAATTGTGATCACATAAGAAAAACTAATTATATTCTCGTAGTGATCTACCAAGGAAAATTCAATCTTTACCAATGTACTAATTACAAATTGATTTTAAGTTTCATTCGATAATACAAAATCGGTTTTTCCAAATAAATGGTTCGATTTATGATGGAATAATATATTCATTAAATATATTACACTGTAAATTAACCTTACTTCTATTTAATGTGAAACTTCTAAGTATAAAACTAAATATCAATAATTTGAGACACTAATGAATGATCTGATAGTCAACAAACAACAAATTTAGAAAAGACCCTAACTCATGAACATAATATCGTGTTAAATAATAAATTTGAAATTTAATTCAACTCTACAAAATTAATTTTAAAAGTGAGATTCGTACCTACAATAAATTGATCATATCTCTATTAATGTGATTTTCAACCGTTTTTTTTTTCACAAAATTAGTCTAGTGGTGCATCAAAGTGATCTTAACATTCTTAGTAGTTACATCCACTCAAATCTCAATGCTAAAGTAGTGATAAATAATTGAATTAAGTGGCGAATACTCTCATCTATAGTGGCAAATTATATCCAAATCAACCCCTAACTGTGAGAATAGTTATCATTCCTTGACCTGCAAGAGCAACAACAAACTGCAAATAATCGGCGACAAGCATTTTCTTTCTCTGGGATAATCAATTAACCAGATGCAGCTATTTTACTGCCTCAACTAATATTCTACATACATATCAATAAATTATATATTTCAAACAATAGTATATATATAAAAGAAAACAAACAAATTGAGACAACAACTGTATGTCTCATTTTAATGTTGGTAGATGAAAAAAGAAGATAAAGAAGATTTTTCGATCATCATGTCAATTGATAAAATCAGAATTAGAATAATCAATAACTTGAAGTTCATCATACTTCATACATGTCAATATTTAATTCTTGGTTCTTTACAAATATCTAAAACTTTTTTAATAACTTTTCAATAACTCAAATTTGGGCCGCTCAGGTATCTCTCCGAAATGTTAATAGCAAAAACAATATCGAGACAAGTACAAACTTAAGTATACGTTAAATTACCAACTGCGAAAGCACATGAGATAATATCGATCCAAAAAGGAGAAAAACATATTGAAAAAGGAAAAAGATCATATTGAAATCAACTTGAAATACTGAACAATAAGCACACAACAATGGACAATACACCCCTATTACGTTCAAAAATAAAACCCTTCTATCAATTTCTGAATCAAAATGAGAAGTTTTAGATCCCTATTTTTCATGTTTGGACAATGAATAGTTATGAGATTAATAGATACACGTTCTAGAAAGAACCTGAACACAACAACCTGTATTTTAATAGAATCTGATGTGAATTATTAAAATATTCATATTAATAACAATACAATGAATAACCTGAGATACAATTGTTAGAATATTCATATCAATAACAATATAAGGAATAACCTAAGATACAATATTATAGTATATTTAAGTAGATTTTTAGAAGGAATTATATACCCAAGATTAACAAATGATCCATCTCTCTCATTCTTGAACCGTGTGAAAGGATATTACTATCTGTGATAAATATATCAAAAGGCTGAAGGCTCAAATGTTGAAACTAAAAACTTATATAACTATTTGTCTTATTTTTCTATTTAAAATTGATTAATATGTATTATATTCTTATTAGCAGATACCAAAGATATTTAAACAATTATTAAATAGTCAAAAGTATCACATTCAATTCACTAAACAATTAAGTTCGTCACAAAAAATTCGTTACTACGTGTTAACCATAAATTAAAATAACAATATCCAATATAGTTATAATAAATAATATAATTTATTGATTTAATCTATAATAATTATATTAATATAAAAAATGGAGGAAAATAAACAGGAGAAACAGATGCGGTAATTTTTATTTACTTTACTTAATAAATTATATTTATTTCTAAGTAAACAAATTTTATTTTCACTATTTTATTTTTCTGTACCAACCGACCAATAATGTACTTGTGAGATTGGGTTAAAACATGTGATTCTAGGAAGGACCTTCTCTAATATGTAGGTACATAGGTTGAAATATGATGACGGAGACATTATTGATAATAATAAAAAAAAGGTTTGTGAGAGACATGAGATGGGACATTGGAGTAATGAGTTGTCGGCATCAGTGCATGTGTCGTGAGCACCATCACAGACCCCACAACTTGAATGTCCCTTTAACCTTCAAATACATACAAACACTCTTCCTCTAAACCTACATGCATCATCCATCACATCCTTCAACTCAACGACTCTCCTCTTTGCACCCTTCAACCATGCAATCAAAGTGTAGCAAGACGAAATAAATAGATCATATAAAAATAATTAGGTCAGGTGAAAATAATAGAAAAGAAAAGAAATAATTTTGATTTACGGTAAAATTAAGGAAAGGTTAAGGAGAATAAGAATTTCATCTTTAAAATCTTGATTTCGTTTCTTACAAATGACGTTCATATTTTAACTCTTAATTTGTTTAGATAATATTATTAGGGTAAACAATAATGATATTTAAGATATTATCTATTTTAAAATTTATAGTTCCATCGCGATTTAATTTTTAAAATGTATGTCAGAAAATAGAAAAAAAATATTTAAATTATTTTTACCTCGACTATTAGATTTTTCAAATCAATATATAAGGATAAATAGAAACATATAGAAAATAAAGCCACATGCAAGGCAACAGTGGCGGAACTTGGACAAAAATTGTAGGGGTGCCAAATTAGATTTGTTAAATATAATTTTTTTTTTTAAAAAAGAAGCTCTTCATCTTTTTTCTTCATTTTCTCTACTTAAAACAAACACATATAATAGTGGAATTAAAAAAAAAAAGATATTACTATCATTCACTATTATATTGTGATACCGAACCATGAATACCATTTTAGATTGTACCTCATCAATTTGATTTGGTGATATTGTCAAATTTGAGGCAGTTTTTCTCGAATTTCTAATGAATTTTTAAATTCATTATATGTAATTCTAAGAACTTTAAAGATTTGTTTTTTATTGTCTTGAATTCTTGGTTGTCATGAAATTTCTCAAGTTTAGTTAACGTAAATGCATTTTTTTCATCTTTATCACAAACCCTCCTCTTTACAAAAAAAAGAATCAATTTTTTTATTTTTATCATAATCTTTCTAATATCAATTCATCACGTCTCGCCTATCTAGAAAAAATAAAATTTATATTCACAAATCACAATTATCACATTGCAAAACATAACAAAACCCATACCACTTTAATTAAATAAGCAACACTGTATAAATTCAAAATTTAAAAAAAAAATTACCATAGGCAGCGAAAAACACAAAATCCCTAAATTTCATAATTAAGGGTTATAATAATTTGGGAAAAATTATAATTAGGGTTCCTACCAATTTCATGAAAGAATCCCTCTAATCATAATTTGGAATAAACTTAATTTGGGAAAAACATCCTAAAAAGAATCATAAATTTAACATACATTACTCATAAAAAGATATTAACCTTGATATGTGAGAGATCATGGAAGAATGTATACTTCAATCCCAATCTATGTGTTT
>Ga0214542_1000398_pt1 | contig 76418 bp, 48 predicted proteins | sample CNSS1metaG_FD_160096 | JGI IMG/M metagenome (GOLD analysis project Ga0214542, IMG submission 160096) | Root nodule microbial communities from cowpea collected in UCLA plant growth center, Los Angeles, California, USA - CNSS1 | ecosystem: Host-associated > Plants > Roots > Nodule | place: USA...
CACACACACACACACACACACACACAATATGATATTTTCATCTAATTTTAATCCATCATTTCACTCACTCTTAAATTATCACATCACACCACTAAAAAAAATTAAAATAAATAATTGAAGAATAATTAGAGTGATAAATTAGAAATGGATTATAGAAAGAGAGTCAAAATATCATTATCTTTTATATATATATATATATATATATTAACTTATATTAAACAATAAAATTATTTGTTAAAATAATCAGCTTATATTAATTATCGTTAAAATGTTTTATATTAATACTGTGCATAAATAAAATACTGTCATGTTTTTAATGTTTATATATATATATATATATATATATATATATATATATATATATAAAATGTATATAAATAAATTTTGTCTAAAGATGCTTTTAAAGAAAATAAATATATTATATGGGATACATACAATTCCTACTTTTAAGAAGGTGAACGAGTTGATGAAAAAAAAAAAAAACTTATATACAGGAACCTATAGTTGATTTAAAACTTTTATTTATTTTTTATAATACCCATTTTAAAGATAAAACTAAATCTAAATTAAGAAAGAACATAAATTACGCATATGTTCACTTTATCAACAAAAACTTGTTCCTCCTGACGTGGTGAGGTGTGTCAGTATTATCCTAATATCTTGTCTCCGACCGTTTTGGTAAGTAAAAAATCCTATAAATTCCACTTTGCTTCATATTCTGTTGCCACTCCTATATCTTCCTTCTCTCCTTCTTTCCAACACAAACTACCCTTCTCTCACTTTTCCCTTTCAACCTCATTATAATTCTTGTAAGTTCCTCTTCTTTCTTTTTCGTTTTTCAGTTTGCTTCTGTTGTTATTACAATTTTTGTTTTTTTCTTGTTACAGATCTACCAAGTGCCGTTTTTAATCGATTTATTTACGCACTCTTATTATTTGTCTCTTGCGTTACCGTAGCTACTTAGGATTCCGGTTTTAGAATTGTGTGTTCTCTCTTCAGACAATGCTGAAAACGTGTGTTCCTGTCTCTGAAACCTCAGATTTATTTTGGATGCCATTTGTCTTCTTGTTTCTCATTGATATTTTTGTTCTCAACAGCTGAATTTTATGGATACTTGCAAATTTACTAGGGATCTTTTATGTTTACTACTAATCTCAAATTCATAATCTTTGGATTCAAAACTTCCGAATGTACAATTGTATTTAAGAGTTTTATTGTGTTTAGTGGTCCTAATCCTGTTTGACTCAAACAAAATTGTCTCCTCGTAATCCATGGAGGATACCTGTGGTTTCGTACCAATAAAATCAATATGAATCCCTTGTAGTGAAGGGTTCTTTCTTTTGGTTGGTGGATTTAGATGCGTTTTTCATTTTTCATATTGTTTTTTGAAACTCTTGTTAGCTTATTCCTTTAACGGATCCATTGGCTAGTTTTGCTCCGGCTTTTCCTGCAAGAGGACAGTTGACTCTTCGTAGTTTTCAATTGAGTTGTTTCATTTGATTATGATTTCATCTGGCCTAACGTTTAATTCAATAAGGTCAAAAGATTATTTTTCTTGTTAAAAATTTAGTTTTGTTTGGTTTTGAGATCAAACATACGGACTTTCTAGGTACATGGAAAGGTGTACTTTTGTTAAAGGATAGTTCCTGTCTATACTTCTAGATTATGGTGTTTGCAAACATTTTTTATGCTTTCTTGTTCGAGTAATATCTATAAACGGAACTGTTGTTTATTTTTTGTATACCTCAAATTGATTTGTTTTTTTCAATGAGTTTCCTTTTCTCAATTAAATACTTGAAGTTTTCTTAATTCTCTGCAACTTTTTCCTCTACTCAGTTTCATTTATTCAGCGGATATGGACTTAAAGGGAACGGAAATCACTGGTGGCTAAGGCTTGCGAGTTCTATGGCCTATTCTGGTATGGCTTTACGTTATTTTCTAATGAGTATTATGGTTAATTTCAATTTTTAGCTCTGAAATATGACAACTCCTTGCCTTAATTTGTAGATACCTGTGAAATGTGTGAGGGTAAATACGGATTTGGAAGCTTAAGATATTATTGGCATAACACAAGTAAGAAGGATTACTGTAGGAGCATAACTTCTGTTATGGAACTACAGTCAGATTGGATAAAGCACAGAAAGTCGTCTTCATATTCTGCTCACGTGGTTCGTTCTGCGACATCTTTTATGCCATGGTCTTGTAGAATCCCAATTGGTGAAGGGTATTATGAATTTCTTTAGTTAGTTGTACTCTGTAAGACATTTTCACATTGTTTGGTTGATTGGTCGCCAATAAAATTTCTCAACGTCTTTGTGGTACGCCATATCTCTGCTAATTTGAAAAATGCCTGGTTTTGTGGCTGAAAAGAAGAGATATACAGACCCAAAAATGTGTTTTCCCAATTTGGCCAACCATGATAAACCAACCCCTACAAAAAGCAATCTTTGTGTGAGGTCTGAGGCTGTAGATGATGATGAAGATGGTAGTAGCCCCATTCTACCAGGGCTGCCTGATGATGTTTCAAAGCACTGCCTTGCACTTGTGCCTCGTTCTAACTTCCCAGCCATGGGTGGTGTAAGTAAGAGATGGAGAGGCTTTATTCAAAGCAAAGAATTTATAACTGTGCGAAAATTGGCGGGCATGGACGAGGAATGGCTCTATATCTTAACAGCCGGTAGCAAAGGAAAAGGGAGCCATTGGGAGGTCATGGATTGTCTGGGTCACAATCGCCGATCTCTTCCACCAATGCCTGGGCCAGCAAAGGCTGGCTTTGGGGTGGTGGTTCTCAATGGAAAGCTCCTTGTTATGGCTGGTTGTTCATCAATTGATGGAACTGCATCTGTCTCAGAAGAGGTTTATCAATATGATTCTTGCCTTAACAGGTATGCTTTTCTGCTGTAAACCTACCTTTCTGGTGATGTGTTGATTTTAGATATTAGAACTGAACGGACTGTTTGTCTATGCTTAGAAGTCTTCTTCTGATACAAGATTTTAGCTATTGTAACAAGTGTGTTTCTCTGTGACAACTGTTTCACTTAAAACATTATAAAGTAGGAAGGAAATATAAACTGGGAAAGTTTGGATAGGCATGACAGACAATGACTTGTTGTATTGTATGATTTTAATTGCCAGTTATGTGAGGATTTAAAAGGGATTTAAAGATTCAGAAAATCATTGTCAACGTTGAAACATGAAATTTGCTTGACAATATATCAGCCTCTTACTTTTATAATTGATAAAGATGGATCACTTTGTCCATGTGATGCATCTTTATTTAGCTACGGATTCTATGAGCATAGTGCTATTGTTAAACTATGTGATTGCAATTGCAGCTGGAGCAGATTGTCAAACATGAATGTGGCTCGGTATGACTTTGCTTGTGCTGAAGTGAATGGCTTGGTTTATGCTGTTGGAGGCTACGGCGCAAACGGCGACGGCCTCTCCAGTGCAGAGGTGTATGATCCGGATACCAACAAGTGGACGCCAATAGAGAGCCTTCGCCGCCCAAGATGGGGTTGCTTTGCCTGTGGATTTGAAGGGAAGCTCTATGTCATGGGTGGAAGGTCAAGCTTTACTATTGGAAATTCCAAGTTTGTTGATGTTTACAGCCCTGAGAAGCACGGCTGGTGTGAGATGAAAAATGGGTGTGTGATGGTCACTGCTCATGCAGTGCTGGGAAAGAAGTTGTTCTGTATGGAGTGGAAAAACCAGCGTAAGTTGGCAATATTCAATCCAGAGGACAATTCATGGAAAATGGTACCAGTCCCTTTGACAGGGAGTTCAAGCATTGGTTTTCGGTTTGGGATATTGGACGATAAGTTGTTGCTGTTCTCACTGGAGGAAGAGCCTTCATATTGGACTTTGTTGTATGATCCAAGTGCAGCACCAGGATCTGAGTGGCAAACTTCTGATATAAGACCATCTGGTTTGTGCTTAAGCAGTGTAACTATTAGAGCCTGAAAGTTTTTCTGCTTGAGTTTAGAGTCCTTGAGAGTGCTTTGGACCTTTGTTGTTTTAAAAGGATTAGATGTTAATTTTCTGTTTTAATAGTTTTATCATGCCATGCCATATCTCTGATTTGTGGTTGGATCATTTCCACAATTTCATTCAAGTAGTTGCCATCAACTTTGAGCAGAGCTAGTTTAAATAAATTATGGCGAGCAATTTTCTTTTTCTTTTTCTGTTGTGTGTCTTTTCGTAATTGGAAAGTAAGGGCATAAGATATTGAGACCTACTTAAATCTCTATGCATTTGTGGGACTTGTGTTTTAATCTTTGTAGTTGAGCGCATGTTCATATTTTATTGGGCAGGCATTGCACGAATAGTGGTTGTTTAAATGGAACCATGTGAATCGAGAAGGGGAATGAAGGCCATGGAATTAGCAGAGAGATATAAATTTTACATATTAGTATTATTATTGTTATTTATGAAATAAATTTTATTTTTAAAATGGAAACACATAAATTTTATATATCAGGTAAAAAGTAACGAAAATTGAACATTAAGAAAATCGGGAAAGAATTAGACCGGATCATAACTTGTTTTTTTTTGAACTTATGTTAGATATTCCTGTGTATTTTTATATCTAGAAAGTCAAATTGTTTGTCAATCTCAAAGTTCACAAGTTTACGAGTACAGTGATTTTCTTTACGATGGATGTGTCCTCCATCTCCCTCTAAGTGATTAGTAGGAGATAATTATAGTAGAAGAAAAACTTGGTACAACAAAGAACAATCATACTCAATTCACTCACATTTATGGTCACTAATCTAAGAGATTTCAATATTTAAAATGACTATCATAATCTCCTTTAAAAGAATTAAAGTTGCTAATGTATTTCCTCTAACTTCCTTTAAAAATACTATCACAAGCATTATATCTCAGACAACCTCTACAACTTCATTGATTTTAATCCAAGCCACGTCAAACATCTTTTAAATGATTTAAAGTCAACCATATCATTTCTTAGAGATTTTTTTTTTTTAATATCACCTAATAAATTGATGCAACCTTTGATAATGTGTATATTTTGGTGAAACCATGGTTTCTCATTCTCCATTGATCCAAAGAGAATAGGTTATTGTAGTTATGTGAATTTCTTTGACCAAGGGACTACTTGTGCTAGGTGTACCCAATTAGCCCAACCAAAATACTAAAGAAACCAAAATACTAAAGAGTATGACCCAACAAGGTCCATTCAGCATTATTGGCCTAAAGAGGTTAACAAATATCTGTTGGTGCAATTACCATATATTAACAAAATATATGATCAAATTTTGATAGTTTGATTACATTATAAATATCTTTTTATACCATATATCAACAAAATATACAGTTAATTTGATTAAATAACACATTACTGTTATTATCATGGTATATGGTAAGTTTTTATTATATTTTGATATTCTTGGATGCTCTAAGATTTTATAACAGATTTCATAAACACTCAGAAATCTTATAAATACATGTTATTCCTTGAGGAAGTATCATTAATTCTCATACTCACTTATACACTTATATAGATCCCAAATTCTCTTACTAACTTAAGCGTCATAAAGTCTTTTGCAGGTGAACCTTCCTTTGTGTTCTAGCCATCAGGAGAATTTGTTAGAAGCATTCAACAAATCCATATCTTGTCACCTGTCAAAAGGCGGACACTCCAAATCCCGCTTATTGTTATATTAGTTTGGTTTGGTTGCGTAAGAAATTTTAAACAATTAGACAATCACTTTAGTAAATTAGAATAACTTAGAACCATGACCAATTTTGAAGTTTCTATTTTAATTTGAGTTTCTTATAGATTAAAGTCTTTGCGGGTTTGCAAACGATTTTGACTCTATTGTTTTATTATGTTAAAACATGAAGTTAATCGATTACACACATGAGTAAGTGAAATGAACATATTAGAACGTAATTTTAATCCATTCAAACAAACACTTACAAATCTATATAAACTCTCATTTCAAAATCATTTTACATCATATCAAAAATAGAAGTTTTCAAAAACCTTTATAACATTGAGAGAGAGTCTGTATTGAGTTGAATTTATTTCCTAGAGCTTTCTGTGTGCAAAATGAAGGTTAACATCTTACTTCCTAGAGAAACATAGTTTTCATCTAGTTTTTTCTTTATCTTGTGCGTAATTGTGTAAGGTGATTCTATTCCAATCTTTGTATCTTTTGTTGGGTTGTGTGTTTATCTCTAGATAGGGTTTCTAGATTCAGATTACTAACATGGTGTTACTAAGTGTTAAATACAATTTTGTAGGGTTCAAGATTTGGTGTCTTAAATGTTTTACTTTCATTGTGTTGGTTGTATGTGTAAAACTCTAGTTGATAGTGTGGCTAGGCAACTGAGTGCAACTTTTGAATAGAGTGAGCCAATATAAAATTTATCATGAATATCTCTATCCCTATCTCTTTTACGTTTAATTTTTTGGTTGTTTTCTAATATTGTTTTTGTGAAAGAATTCTAAAAGAACCCACATGTTATAAATCAAGTGACATAATCTCTTTGTTTAAAATATATGAAAATTCAATTCACCTCCCCTTTTCTATTTAGTCCTTTTATTTTAAAGTTTATAAATAGGCAATATATTATGAAGCAACCTTCAAAGAACCAAAGTTTTAGCATAAAGGTTGTCATTAATCCAAATTAACTTCTCCCAATCACAAGGGCTATTAAAAGAGATGAAAACAAATTCTTGGCGACCTTTTGACTTAGCTGACCAAATTGATCTAGAGACCAATTGGAATGTTAGGTAAATCAATGAGGTAAGATTTTGTTGATTTTCTTGCCTATGAATGCTATATAAAGGAAAGAGACTAGTAAAAGGCATTCCAAGCTTCAGAGAAACTTTATGAGAGAGGTTGAGCCTCTCCATACTATGAGAACATCACGAATAAGAAAATGGCAAATTCAGTGGCAAATATGCATGTGAATCAAGAAGCATAACAAAGAGTCAAGCTAAGGCCACTGCACAAGCAATCAAGAGACGTAACACACATGAAAGAACAAAAAGTGGCTCAAAACTCAAACAAGGTACATGCATCACTTTCAATTCAATCTTTAAAACCTAAAAATGAACTTGACATGCAAAGAACAACAAATAAACCAATGCATGAAATATTAAGCAACTCATATCCAATAGTGAAGTAAGTCTTCCCAAATTGAACAAAACCCAAAAAACAAAGAAAAACATGCAAAAATGACACAAAAATCATAAACCTTAAACAAAAAGAAAACATGTAAACCTCCCCTCCACACTTAAACTACACATTGTTCTAATGTGGCACAGACACAAGATCAAGGATTCAAGAAAGACCATGGAATTGGTCAAGTGCAATCAAAGCAAGGAAGGAGAAAGACAACTCCCTGAGTCATGGCAGGAGAGAAGCAAGGTCAAGAAGAGTAATCTCCTTCATACACGTGTCCACCAAAGAAGGATTGATTAGGAACAATTTTAGATGGTGCCCATTAACTTTGAAGCTCTTATATGTGGATTGACTATTGATCTCAACTGCACCATAAAGAAAAACTTTAGTCACAACAAAGGACTGATTCACTTAGATCGAAACTTACCAACCATCAAAGCAAGTATGAAATTATACAACAACATTTTCTGCCCAACCAGAAACTTCGTTCTAGCTATCAAGTTGGCATGAAATTTCTTGGTCTTCTAATTGTAGAACTTAGAGTTCTCATTGGCTTCCAGTCATATCTCATCCAATTCATTCAACTGAAGCTTTCTTTCCTCCCCAGCTTGATCAAGAGAAAAGTTGTAGGACTTCTAATGACCCTCCTTGGATGTGTTAACTGGATTGAAGAGGCTCCATGGAGTGATTCAACGGAAGCAAATACAAATTATAGGTGGTGATAGTGGATTGAGTGGTGCTGGAGAAATTCTAAGAAGGTTTGGCCAATCTTAGAGGAGGAAGGTTAGAGGAGATCCTAAAAGAATGCTCTAGCTAGGTGACTCTCAAAGAATGTTTGTGGAGTAATCTTAACAACATAACATTACACATTCAAGAGTGATTTTAAAAGAGGTAGAGGCCTTCATTTATAGTAGAAGGTAAGTTCCAAATGTAAGCTAAATACTACGTGAAATGTGATGCAAATGCAGCCATGCAAGCTAAAAAATGTGTGCCTAAATCCAAATCTAGATCTAAGATTCACAAATTTTGGATCACATGCCACATGGCTTAGTCATGCCTCCCTCATTTACAACATGTGCTAAATGTGCCAGGCATGGACAAGCTAGACACACTCTCAGCCTTGGCTTTTGGAATTGGGCTTGAATTGATCCAATTTCAAAAGCTAGGTGAGTTATGATCCAAACTACTTCTACTAGTTTTTACAATTTATTTAGAAAGCATGGTATAAACAATTGGCCTAATTTAAGTCTACACTAATGGATTAGAACAAGCCCATCAAATCTTGACATCCTCCTTGGCCCATTAAAATAACATTTGAAGCCCATGAAGTCCATTTGGCTCTTGAAGGTCCATCTCTTGTTGTATCCCTCTGATGAGTTCATATTTTTGCCCTCATTTAATGTTTAATTGTGGGTATTTCATTGATTTTTTGTGCTTAAAGATTGATTTAATTGACAACTCTAATAATTAGATTATTTTAGGTTGTGTGATAAAAATGTCTTAAAAAGTGAATTTTCGTTGGATAAATTATTCTTGGATATTCTAACATTTGTTGATGCAATAGAAGTTAAAATTAAGTTCATTTAAAGGTGTGAAATTGAATTGTTTAGAGTTACAAAATCAAGCCAAAATCATGCCATGTCATCAATGCACCAACTTCAAATCTGGCCAACCATATGCCAACACGTGTCAACCTCTCAAAGCTAGTCAATGTTGGTCAAATAAAAAGGGGTTAAGATGCAATTATTTATATATTGGGATTTCCCTACAAATTTGGACTGCAAGAGCACAAGGGCTAAATTGAAACTTTGGGCAAGATTTAATTGTTGCTAATTGTTTAGATATTTTTAGATAATTAATCAGATAATATCAACCAAGATTATCTTCCATATATTTTTAAAACTGATAAATCTATTAATTATTTGGAAGATATTGCACCAACAAATAAAATTATTATATCTCTCCAAATATTTTTAAATATTCATAATCACGATAAAGATAAACAATATTTATCTTTATCTTTATTTTAAAAGATATTTGAGACATTTTATCAACAAAAAAGCCCATTTCAAGTTCTATATAAAGAGACAAGGGGGAAGCAGAAAAGAGAAGCTTGACACTTTGGAGTTTAGGAATCCTTAAGGGGGCCTAAATTCTTCCTCTCTCTCTACTCTCTTCTATTTTTATTTTATTTTGGATTCCATGGAGTGCTAAACTTCTTGGGTTGATTCCATTGTAATTTCATTATGGATTCTAAGGTTAGAATGAAATAATTTCTTTGTTCTTTTTATTATTGTTGGGGTTTTAATTCATCTATGTCTTTTATCTTTGAATCATGTGAAAATCGAGATGTTTTAATCTATATGCATATCAATATATGAGTTCAAACGTTTTTAATTTTAATTAAGAATATACTTTGGTTAATTAGTTTTTTGCTTGATTTTAGAGGTAAAAGAATAGACATGATTAGGCATAGTAATATTTAATTGAGAATATACTTTGGTTAAATTTACTATGACTAATCTACAAAGTTCTTACTGTTAATTGAGAATGTACTTTGGTTAATGGTGAGAATGCCAACAAATTAATTGAGAATTTACATTGAATACTTTGCAAATCTACAACAATAATTAATTGAGCAATAATCTTTAGATAACCGATGATAAAGGATTGATCCCTACCAAGGATGATGGCCCATGGCACATGCTTAGAAGAAAGAGAGTTCCTTGATCCCTTCCTTTGCTTTTATTTTCTTTAGTTTAAAATTCCATTAAGTTGGCTTGGTTGACTATTTTTAAGTTGACTTGTTGACCTTGACTTTGGGTTGACTTGTTGACTCAAAGGATTATCTTAACCTAAAGCCAACATGTTAATTCAAAATTAACTTGTTTTGTAGGTTCATTAAGAGGTGGGACAAGGAAGGACAAGTGGCCCATTTAGATGGCTTTTGGAGAGCACATGTGGAGGAAAGAGAAGGAACAAAGCTTTCTAGAAACATCTAGAAAGGATGACCACATGCCTTGGCCTCCAAGAAGTCTAGAAACATCTAGAAGGAGCATCCACCTTGCCTTGGCCAAGAAGGCTTCTAGATTGTATCCATGTGTTCCTTTGTTGACCTACTTTCTAGACTTTAGGTTTTGTTATTTGCATTGTAATCCTTTTTAGCTTATTTGTTTTTGCTAAGAGGCCCATAGATACTTCTATTTAAGGGGACCTCTAACACTTGTACAAGGGTTGAACATTTTGGAGAAATTAAACACCTTTGTGTATCAACCATTGTGAGAGTCTTCCTCCTTAGGGAATGGAGTTCTTTTAAGCCTTATCTTGAATCTTGATTCAAGTGGCGGCACACATCCACTCATCTTCAAGGTTGCCATGGCTTCTTCTAGCCTAGCCTTGTAGTGGCGTGCTTCTCACATTTTTATCATTCCTTTCCTGTCCATTTTATGCTTTCTTCTTTCTTTATGTGTGTGACTTGGGTTTTACTCTTTTTATGTGTTGTCCACTCTTATTTGTTTTGAATCAATCCATTCTTCTCTTCTCTAGAACCTTGGAAAGGAACCTTCACATCTAGATAGCTCGTTATCTTAATGTCCAGTGGGAATTTCTTTGGTTTTCTTAATCAATCATCACCATATTCAATAATATTCTAAAAGAAACAAGATAATCCTACATCAACCGATGATGTGTCTATTATGAAAAAGTAGTGGGATCAATCTATTTTCTTTATCATTATTTTTTTATATCTTTTTATCTTTATCTTCTTTTGTAATTTTTCCCAATTTTATTTCACTAACTCTTTTGTATAGTTTTTATAAGAACTAATTTGTTATAAATCAATTATGTGTTTGTTGGGAGGCGACTAAGGGTTGACTTTAGCCATACTGAAGTTGTTACAGATAAGTAGTATTAATTTGATCGCTTCACGACATCGTTATTTATCCCTCTCAACATGCTTCTAGTGACTAAGCCTAGGGTTTGGCCCAAGTCATCAAGTTCACATCCTAATAGGCACGATGTTCTATCTCTACTGGGAGATGACATGTTCTGTCGAAGACAACCCAATAATGAGACATCCATATGGGTGCTTTGTAAGCAATTCGATGTGCCAAAAGAACATCCTCTAGTCTATTGCTTCAGTCCTTCCTGTTTTGCTGCTCAATTTTCTCTAATATTTTCCTGGTATCTTTGTTTGAAATCTTGACTTACCCATTTGTCTAGGGATGGTAGGGTGTATATAACATCCCATCAGGATATTACGAATTTTTAATAAAATAAAGAAAATAATAAATACGTCGTATTTAATGATACCTCATTTCCCAAAAGCGCGAGAAATTTAAAACTTTATTTCGTATAACAATAATTACAATCCAAAACAACATTTATCCATTATCAAATGAAAGTCTAAAAACATAAAGGTTTACAACTGATTTTAAACCATAAAATAAAATCCCAAGCTTTCCCCACTCTGTGGCTAAGCCTTACCAGAACCACTTGCAACAACATTATCTGCTCACGTGTACCGCGTACACGATCATTGCCAAACACAAGCAGATAAGGTGAGCTTAACAGATACAACATATAAATATATTCACACATATATAAGACGTTCATATATGTATATATATAACACATCATTACTATCAAGGAAAATCCCTTTCGCTAATTTCATTTCGAGCTCAACTCGAGGAATGCCACGTGCTTAACCCCTATCTCGAGCTCAACTCAAGGGATATGTTTCGAGCTCAACTCAAGGAACACTAGCAATCCCCCCTTTGAAGCATCACCAAAAGTCTTGTAGATTACGCATCTAAAATCCAACAAACTGAGGTTGTAGCAGCAAAATCGCTTGGCGGGGGACACGTACCGCCAGTCGCTGCCAGCATCTAGACCGCTTGGCGGGTGACTTGTACCGCAGGTGCATAGTGCCTCAGAACCACCATCAATTATAGACACCGCCTGGCGGGACAACCCTCACCGCCATGTGAATCCACTCCAGGGACCCACTAACTCTGCCGTAACCGCCTGGCGAATCCATTTGCACCTCTAGGCGGCACTCATACCATACCCCCCTTTTTCGTATCTATCGCTTGCGGCCTAACTCCACCGCCAGGCGCCATACCAGTATCACCACTTTTACTGGTTGCGCACTATTTAGCCAAATTCCACTACTTTAGTCTGGTATCTTCATACAACCCAATTGCTAAAATCCTCTTAATTATGTATATATGTACCTGTAGGCAGTAACCACCATCATATACAATTAACAAAATTATGATATCCTTCAATTCCCTTTTTGGTTCACCAACCTAAGTGTATCCACTTGAGATTGCTTAAGTTCACCTTTCTAAGACTCTACCAGTCATTGTAGTCTTAAACACTTATGCTCTGCTACGTACCATACAAACATTCAGTACACACTATTTAGCATTTGGCTTACCCATTTGTGCCTACCCATATTTATACCATTTGTCCAAATTGACAATCCAATTATCCTTGCAGCTTTGACTTTGTGCTAGCATCTCCTTATTATAACTAATATCACAACAATGATTACAACACTTAGGCCCTACTCACACTGCACTGTCCACTATATGGTAATCACATTCGCTCCCCATTCCAATCATAAACTTTACACCTCTAGTTTCTTCTATCAGCATCAGAGTTATCATCCAATTACCACTTCCAACTCTCATGATAGTACAAACCAATATTTCCCCCAAGCCGGACTCCTCAGTCACTCTCGCAGCCATGAAAATTTCCAACACTTTGATATGGCGCATGGTGGCAAGCCCTATGCCGCTAGGGGGTGCATACGATTATGGGAAATCCTTAGAATTCCCACACCTGCACTACTCTTTACTTCCAAGATTTCCCCAATGCAAATTTCTACTCCCTTTCAATTATTTAGCAATCCCAACAACTCATTAGTCCATTTCAATAATAGAAATGCTCGCATTAACATCCCACTAATTGATTCCAAGAGCTAAAATTCTCAAATCATCAACCCTAAAACATCTCTCCAATGTTCCATTCAATTTCGCCCTTAATTTCATGAATATACCCGCCTCTCAACATCTAAACCATCCTTTAATGATCACAATTAACTTTCCCTCCGATCAGAATCAGCCCAGACCCAGAAAATACCAAAAATGAGGGAAAAAGGCTCGTGTCGCCTAGCGGTTGATCGTCACTGCCAGGCAGTTCAAGCCAAAACCCAGAAACTGGGTTAATCACCAAGAGTCGTTGGGCGGGTAGAGTAGTGCCGCCAGGCGGTTCCATCTCTGGAACCCAAAAACACCACCAAATAGCATAAGCCTGGCGGCTTTGAATGCCCGCCAGGCGATTTCTGGAAAATTTCCAGAAACCCAGAACCAAAACTAAATTAAGTTTTTAAGAAATAAAGTTTAATTTGAGGTCTACAAGACTTGAACCCACAACCATGCCAATGCCAAATCAATACTAACCATCAAGCCAATTCATGTTTCTTGCTAACTAATATAATTCAATGATTATATATCATTCCACAACCTGATTACATATATAAAAATATAAATCAAATAAACAATACACAATTGGCATACCTAGGATTTGAGCCCAAGCCCTCTCACACAAATAAGTACTCTCAACCACTTGAGCTAGTACTTTTCCATGTCATACAAGTTAGAATTAAATGCCATAAAGGCTTCTACTACCCGCATTTATTAATTAATTAAATTCTACGGATCTTACATGTAGAAACTTTATGCACAACCTCATACTTCTTGAGCAATGCTTGCATGGATTTGTTGCAAAAATGGATGCCTTGATCACTAACAATGGCTCTAGGTACTCCAAACCTACAAAATATGTTAGATCTCACAAAATCCACAACAATCGGAGCATCATTAGTCCTGATGGCTTTGGCTTCTACCTACTTTGAAACATAATCAACAAAAAGCAAAATGTAAGAGAAACCAAAAGAGATAGGAAAATGACCCATGAAATCTACACCCTATACATAAAAAACTTCAGATAATAATATAGATTGTTGAGGCATTTATTGTCTCCAAGAAAGGGATTATCTTCCTTTCTAACATTGTTCACAAGTGCTGCAAAACTTCCAGGCATCCTTAAAGATGGTGGGCCAGTAGAATGCACAATCAAACACCTTGTGAGCTATCCTCTGTGATAGAGGTCGTACCCCACCAAATTAAAACAGAATAAATACAATATATGAAAGTGAACCAAGTCGTCTCCCAACGACCAATATTTTCATTCAAAGCTTCAATTTCCAGATGAACACAACAATACAACACAAGGGGGGGTTTGGCAGATTTCGATTCACAACAAACTTCAATTCGCAGATAAATTTAAAAGTTATATGAACACGCAATGATTCCTTGATTCAATTGAAAGTCCACCAATCACAGATTACCAAATTAATTGTTCTATTCGAATATGCTCTCATGAATCCTAAGTAATCAACTAAGCGAAAATTACCATGGATTCATTGTCATTAAGCGCAACAAATTTCAGACAGTTAACACCCACAAATTTAAGCAAGTTGTGACAGAACTCATAAACATTAAGCATGAATACGAGCCATTAATGTGCACACACGAATTTGAGATTAAGCATGCATCAAATACGTGTTTATCATCTAAACACAACCTAAAACAGAGGCAATTTCGAATGGAATCCCAAAAACGACCAACAATCTCATGGTTTCATTTCAATTTCGTCAAGGAATCAATGTAATAGGGTTAGCTAGACATTAAAATGGGAGAATCAAGCATTTCAAATCTGAACCTGAACATCAAAAATCAAAAACCCTAACTTATGAATTCTGAAAACGCAATTTAAGAGTAAAAAGAGAGATTTCAAAGCTTCAATGGAATGCAAAACGGTGCTATCATATATAAATGTGAAAACCCCATTAATGGATGCGGTTCCAAATCTATAAAACCCACAAAACGAACTGCCCAAGCAAGAAAACGAATTCAAAACGTAAAACCCTCAATGGGTGGTGTCAAATGTGCATAAAAACGATGACAATGAGCAAAAAACGTGAAAAACCACAAGGAGCACCTCCATGGAAGCTTGGAGAGCGAAAATGGAGTTTGGAGAGAGGTTGAAGATGAAGTGTGCGGCTCCTTGCATGCATCCAGACCTAATTTCGTGGTTCCATCACCCCTGCCACTCATATTTACAAAAATGCCATTATGAGCTGCATAATTACAAAAATGCCACTCCTAGGCCTCTAATGTTGGCCCATTCACTCAAATGACGTGGAAATGATGTGGAAATGATGTGGCGACTCTCTTCAACTGAATATTAATGTCCAAGCTCCAAAATTTGCTTCACCCAAATATCTAAAAATAATTAAAAAAGAAAATTAGGCCAAATAATGTGAAATTAGTCCAAATTCGGAACAGTGGCCCAATAAAGCCCAACAGATGAAAAACACTCTAAAGATGAACAATTAAGCACTAAACAACTGTCAAATGGGTACACAAGGGCTAGTGGAATGGAAGAAAATAATGACTCATCACTTTGTGTGCCAAGGTTATCACTGAGTGAGGAAGAATGACAAGACTATAGAACCGAATTAATTTCATGATCTTGAATGCTTCTCTTGATAACCTGGTCAATATGCAACTTCCACAAATAGGGGTTATCCTATACATAATACTTAACATCACTTTTAATTTTATGACCTTAAGCTTTGGATGCTAAGGGAGGAAAAACAAAAGCAACAAGATAACTATTGTAAGACCCAAGAAATTCATATTAATAATAACTAATAAAGTACAAGTAATTGTGAGTTCGAGAGTAATTCATATTAAGAGAAATTCTTGACAAGTCTTATACGTGGAAAAGTACTAGCTCAAATGGTTGATAGTACTTAATTGTGTGAGAGGACTTGGGTTCGAATCCTATGTATGACAATTGTGTGATATTTTAATTGTGTTCTATTTTACCAATATATTATGAATGCGAGAGCATGGTTTAAGTTTATATGTATGTGTGAAATAACATGAATCATGTGGTAACTTGTTGGTTGTGCATAGATTTTGTCTCGCATGGTTTAAGTTTATATGTATGTGTGAAATATATGTTTTATTATTTTTGTCAAGTAGCTAAGTGATCTAGAACTGTAGGAATTCTCTGAAAATCAGAAAGGTAGCAGTTTAGGGTAGTAATGGGTGATTAAAAATTTAAATTTCAAGTAATTTCGTTTTTATTATTCTTTTTATTTATTTTGGGCTGAATTGGTGAGACGGAGAAGGGAATGAGTGAGAAAACAAAAAGTCTTTGTGTGAGGCAGCAAGGAAAGGCAGAGAGAAACAAGAATTGTACTTTAGGCAGAGAAAGGGGGTGCTGGAAAGGAGTTGAGAGTAGGAACAAGAGTTGAAGCTTTCGAGGACAAGAAAGGATCATTGGGATTGTCAATGCTTGTTTAATCGTGTTTTTATTATTTTGGAATGATTCCATGGCCTGAATGTTGAGTTCCCTTCCATTTCACGTGAATTTTCGTAAATTCTGGGTTTTTGCCCAGAAACTGCCTGGCGGCTAAGAATGCTCCGCCAGGTGACATAACCATTCTTGATGGTTTCATGGGATTCTGTGATGAACCGCCTGGCAGCAATGAGGAACCACCAGGCGACACGCACTGGAGTTCCTAGATCCTGATGCACCGCTTGGCGATTTAAAACGTGTCGCCAGGCGATACCGAGAAGCCAGTAGTGGTTTGGCATGCTCAGTGGAAAAATTGAGTTCGCTGTGGATAACTGTTTGTATGAAAATGAGTGTGATAGTGATGTAAGGGTAATTAAATGGAATGTGTTGTTGCATGAACCATAGTTAAAGAGTCATAAGAAACTTGGAGCGAGTAAAATATAGGAAGAAAGGAGTCAATAGGGATTCTGTTAATACACTAAATTTGATGCATGATTGGAACTTTTAGAGTGGTTATTTGGAGTGTCTAAATGCATATAAGATTTCTTGTTAATGCCTATTACAACCTTTAAAGAGTACTCACGAATGGGTTAGTTACAATTTGACTGAATAATGCCTAAACTTAGTAGGGAAGTAAGATAATGAATGAGTGTCATAGTAAGGTAGACCTTGTGTGGTTCATGTATGTTTATATTGCTGGTATAAGAATGCACCTAGTTGGAGTACATGTATGTAAATTGCTTAAAGTGATGTATTATTATTGGAATGGAATGTGTGTAAGTTTATGTTTGAATGCCCTTAGTAACTGTCAAGTGAATTATGTGATATGAAAATGGCACTAACATTTAAGTGGTGGTGTGATTGTATTATTGAAATGCTAGATGATTAGGGCCACAAGCGCAAGTATGTGCTTGGTTAATTTGTGTTTTTATCCCCACACTCAAATACATGAGTGCTTGCTATGGTTAATGTTGAGAAGATGCCATGATGAATTAGATGACTTAAGTGTTGTAAATACTTGGAATTGACATTCTGGAAGCATGATTGACTGTTTGGATGTGCTTAAAAACCTGTGGAAGTGTCTAAACCAGTAGAAAACTGTTTTTACTGGTGTGGCACCTGGCGGTGGGAGAAGCTCTGCCAGGCGATCAGCCACAAATAGAGGAGTCTCTAAGAGAGTGGCGCCCGGCAGCAAAGAGTCACCGCTAGGCGGTCTGGAACCCGTTCGCCTAGCGACACTTGGGAAGCGCCAAGCGATAGTGCAGGGGTAAGGGTCCATTGCAGATGGATTTGCATGGACAATCTTGAAGTCTTGGTCAGGGATATGCTGGATTAGTTACGAGCGGGAAGGTTCGTAACGGAGTTTAGAGATGCGTGATCAATGCGGGCGGGGAGGTCTGTATCTTTTGTACTCTTGTGTAGGGATACGAGCGGGGAGGTTCGTATGTTCCATGCTCACACTTGAGGTTTCTATGAGCGGGGAGGTTCATAGTAGGTATTCACGCATGTTGGACTACGAGCGGGCAGGTTCGTAGAATTGGACTACGGGCGGGGAGTCCGTAGAGTTGGACCACGAGCGAGTAGGTTCGCGAGAGCATGATAATCCATAACGACCAAGGTTGTGAATGGATCTTTCTCATATAGGTTATGAGATTGGGGTGTAACGTTATAAAGAAGTCAATAAACTAAAATTGGCTTAGATAGATTGGGTGAGGGTTAATTCTTATTATTTCATTGATTGTATATTTTTTCTTTCTCAGCTCACCCTTTTTGTTTGTGTTTGGCGATGATCACGTGGCTTGTCACGTGGGAGCATATGTAAATCCAGGTAAGAATGTCGATGCATAGTGACGGAGCAGGGCAAATGATAGGGAATTTTCTTCATGTTTTATTTCATGCATTTTGTAATAAATTTTACGATGTTTTTCTCCATTATGAACATGTAATAAGGATGGAGTAGTGTGATTGAACTACAATGAGATAAGTTTTTAATTTTCCCGCGCTCAGGAACTTTTTATAATGTTTAATTCCAAAAGAAATGTTATGATGTATGCTTTATCTAGTAATATCCATCTAGGGTGTTACAACTATCAATATTGGCAAACAAGGACGGGTGGGGAAAGATTCGAAATACCAAACAAATTTTCATTGGGAAAGTCATCCCGAATGGGTGAAACATCATCAACAGTCATCTCAATCCTACTAAGTGGGGTTGCTACAAAATTCTGAGCTACGCTATTGACACAAATCTCCAAGTTAAACTACTATAACCAGAGCATCCATCTGATTAATCGAGGCTTGGATTCCATTTTCTTTAACAAGACTTTAGAGTTGTATGGTCAGTAAACAGAACAACACGAGCATGAAGCAAATATGACCTAAATAAATCTAGAGAAAAAACAATGGCCAGAAGCTCTTTCTCTATGGTTGTGTAATTAGCTTGGGAAACATCCAAAGTCAGGAGGTGTATATCACTTTGAGTTGCTTTTCAATCTTTTAAGTTAGGAAAACCCCTAATGCATAATTAGATGTATTGCACATCAAATCAAATGGGTTGTCCACTTAATACCCTTAATGATTGGAGTTGTGGTTAGTGCTTTGTTGATTTTGTCAAATCCTCTGTGCATCTAACACCAAAAGCCTTTGTTTAGAGCAATTGAACAGTGGAAAGCCTTCTTGCTAAAATCTTGTATGAAGCGCCTATAGAAACCTACATGACAAAGAAAAGAGAGAACCTCTCACACGCAAGACGGGTAAGGCAATTGTGAAAGGATCGTTATGTTGGTCGGGTCCACCTCTATGACCTTACTAGATATGACATGCACTAAAACTATACCTTGTTTTACCATGATGTGGCATTTCTCAAAATTTAGAACAAGGTTAGATTCAATGCATCTATGCAAAACTCTATCCAGACTATCCAAACATGCATCAAATGAGGATTCATACACAGTAAAATCATCCATAAACACCTCTATGCAATTCTCTATAAAATCATTGAAAATTCTAAGCATGCACTACTGAAATGTGTTAGGGGAATTATTTTATGGGATTTGCAAGTGTACCAAATCGCACAAGTAATGAAGTGGAAAATCCAAGTATTGTTTCCCAAGAGACTTGTGCAACACTTGATAACTTCTGCAATTCATAACTCAATTAGACAATAAATTTCACAAAAACAAAAAATATAACCTTTTCGCTTTTTTAGCAAACATATGGTGTGCAATAGTATATGATAAAGGCTTCACTAGAATTGGGTTTCATGATTCAATTCAAAGGAAGAACACCAAATAATATGCTTCTAATTCCTTTTATAGCTTTCACACCTTTTGTAACAATTCGTAATATTTTATCGACAAGTCTAAACTTGAAGAATAAAAACCATATGTCTAGCATTTTTTATTATAAGTTTACATTAATGATCATTATGAATGACTAAATGTTCCACATCTATGTCTAGCATGTGAAATATATTAGTTGTTCTATCCTAATCAAGTGTCCCAAACTATCTTTCAATCAACATGTACACCCACATGTGCAATCAATCAAGAATGTGCAGTTAAATGTGTCGTATACTAAACTGAATGGAGATTCGTGTGTGGAGGATTGAGGAGTGCATTTGTATGCCCATAAGACTTCCAATAGTTCTTTTGGCCACCTTCCCTTTGATGAATCCAATCTCTTTCTCATTTTACCAGAATCACCTTGTTGGCAGCCTCAGCTTGTTCGTTGGATTAGGGGTGTTCGACGGAGCTAGTAATGTGTTTTATTCCTAGGCTAGTATAAAACTTTGTTAGTTCCCTATCTATGATTTGTCGGCCATTATCTATTATTATGGTATGTGACACTCCATAGTGACATATGATGTTTTTCTAGACGAATTGTTGAACCTGTTGCATTGTGATAGTGGTTAATGGCTGGGCTTCAATCCATTTTGTGACGTAATCGATTCCTACTATGAGGAACTTGACTTACCCTTTTCTAGGAGTAAACATCCTTAATATGTCCTTTCTCCACTTGGCAAACGACTAGGGGGAGTATATGTGATGCAACTTCTCTTGTTTGACGTGGGTGAAGTTACCGTACTTTTGACAAGGTATGCCTTTCTTGACGAAGTCGTGAAAATCCACTTCCATGGTCGGCCAAAAGTATCCTACACGTAGAATTCTAGTAGCCATAGTCTGAGATCCAGAATGGTAACCATAAATCCCTTCATGAATCTCCTTTATTACATGTTCTTCCTATTTCCTCGTGATGCATTTTAATATGGGTTGGTTGTGAGCTCGTTTGTATAGCTTTTCTCCTATTAGCGTGTATTATGTTGCTTTTCTCATCCATCCTTTATCCATGGGGTCCAGCATGTTTTGCATCTTCAAGTAGTGTACGTATGGCTTCATCCAAGTTCCTCTGTTGCTATCTATATTTATGCAAGTGTTGCTTATTGAGGGTGCCACCAATATCTACTGGAGTAGCGATCTATATTTCCCCTTTTCTTCGTGTTTGCCAGTTTGGATAGTGCATCTGCCTCGACGTTGTTGCTCTTTGGGATTGTAAGTATTGAAATGGTTTAAATGCCAAGAAGGGGGATTAAATTGGTTAGTTAAAAATAAGGTGAGTTTTAAAAGCCTAAAACAGTTTTCAATTGACGTTTTCAATCGATCAAAAACAAAGTTAGTCGATTGATTTCATTAAACAGATACAGACAAATACAGTACTGATAGAATCAACATGTTAAATCACAAAAATAGTTTACTGAAAAACTGGGAAAAAGCAAAAATGCGAATTTATGATTTAACTCAGGAACAATATGAAAGATAAGTCAAGATAGGTTCAAATGAATTAGACAAACATAACAATGTTGTAGATAATGTCAGATCACATAAGAATGTCAAAAAGATTATTCAAATAAAAATTCTTTAAACTTTGAAGTGTAATCCAAGAGAGAAGGGTGAGAGAAAAGAGAAATGCACAAGATTTTTATACTGGTTCACTCAAACTTGAGCTACATCCAATTAGTCAAGACAACCTGAGCCTCAATTTTCACTATTTCAAAAGATTTACAAAATTCACAACATTACACTTTTAAAATATGCAAGAACACGACATAATGACTCTTGAATCACATAAGAATCAAACAACACAACAAGATACCTTTTGCAGACCTAGAAAACCACCAGGCACAACTTAAAAGCTTGAGAAAGACCAAACCTTTGTAATAGAACAACCTTGCCTACCACAACCACCTTCTCCAAGCTTCAAACACCAAGCAAAATGCTTCAAGAATGATCCAAGATCAATCTTCACCAGTTGCACAATGTATGATCACGAAAGAGAGAGAGTTCTTTGATTCTAGAAAGATTTTGCGCTAAAAAAATGGTCATCACACCTCTCTTTCGAAAAATATAGCTTTTATAGTCAAACTGTTAGGAAACTCAACAGGTTGATTTTCAAATAAATCGGTTAATTTCACTGAACTCAAGTGAAATCAGTCGATTAAGAAAATAATCAACTGATTGAATAAGTATCAGTTAAGACTACTATAGCTAACCTTTTAATCTATTAAAAATCCATTTAACATGTTGAAAAACATTTCAACAAATTAAAAGACACAACTAAGACCATATAAATCTAATTAATGCAAAATGCTCTACAACATGAATTACAATTTTCAAGCTTGTTTTACCCATGAATAATCCAGATAGGAAGCACGCATACAAGGCTTGATCCACACGTGAAACATCAAATTTCCACATCTTCATCAATGTAAACATGCTTCCAACATGTTCCAATGGCTTCAAGTACCTTCATCAAATCTTCAAACACCAAAATCATCCAAGCTATTTGTGCCAATAAGGACGTGTTGTATTAGTATTTCATCGAAGTCGGTATCAAGGAATGTCTTAGACCAGATGATTGTACTGGAGTAGCATTGGGTCCTTTATGTGGTACTTGTTATTCAAATGGCCTATTGTAAGTCTAGAGTCAATTCTGAATATCAGTGACGTGCTCCAACTTCTTTGGCTAATATAAATCCAGTCAGGGTATTTCATATTCTGCTTGATTATTTGACGTTTTGAAGACAAAGTGCATGGACTTTTCAACAAATATCTAGTTTGGACCCTCTAATACGATGTCACCTTCCACTCCTTTTGGATTGGAAGATTCGTCAACATATAAAGTCCACCAATCTTTCCCTGGTGTATGTACTTCATGCAAGTCATTGACAAAATCGGCTAAGAATTGGGCTTTAATGGGTCTACGCGGTTCGTATCGTGTATTGAATTCTGACAATTCTAGAGCCCATGCTGACATTCTTCCTGCTAGATTGGGTTTTTGAAGTATATTCTGGATGGGGTAGTTGGTTTTGACGGTGATATGATGATTATGGAAGTAAGGTCTAAGCCTTCTAGCATTGATCACCAGGGATAAGGCTACCTTTTCTATCATCTTTTTCTTGCTTCCCGTCAATCTCTTGTACTAATGATGCATTGACCATGTATTCTATGGTCGTGATATATACAAGTGAGGATGCATTGATGTCTGGTTTTCGTAAAATCAGGGGGAAATTTAGATCCCTTTCAATTCTTCAAACATATTTTGGCATTCGTCTCCCTAGGCGAACTTTGTCGACTTCTTCAAAATTCGTTCATGGGCCTTGTTTTGTCCAGTAGTCAAGGTAGGAACCTTGATATTGTCGTTAGCCTCCATATCAGTCATTGTATTTCTTTGACGTTTTTGGGGTTTCTCATATCTATTATCGCCTTCCATTTTTAAGGCTTATCTTCAAATCCTCTTTGCGTAAGCATAAAACCAAGGAACTTTATAAGATCCGCGAAATGTAATTTAATTAAATAAATAATTAATTAATAAATGCGGGTAGTGGGAGCCTTTATGGAATTAAATATTGACTATTGTGACATGGAAAAGTATTAGCTCAAATGGTTGAGAGTACTTGATTATGTGAGAGGACTTAAGTTCAAGTCCTATGTATGCCATTTATGTGTTATTTTAATTTTGCATTATTTTAACAATATAATTGAACGTGGGGAGTGATAATATAATCCTATATTTATAGGAATTATCACGAAACATGAATGGATTGAATGGTTGTGCATTGACTTGACATTGGCATGATGATGGGTTTGAATCTTGATAGACCCAAATTAAACTTTCTTTTTGCCAAAATTCTCTTGGCATGAATGTGAAAGGGCAGAGAAACCCTAGTTGACAAAGAAGAATGAGGGTTTTTGAGTCTGCCATTAATATGCATTGTGAGGAGAGGAAATCTTGAATAGAAGTTGAGAGTGAGATAAGGACCTGAAAGGAGGAAAAGCAAGAGAGGCCATTGTTGATCAAGAAAAAGAAGTTGGAACTCTCAAGTTTTAGCAAGGAAGCCAAGTTAGGGGAGCTAGAATTGTTCCTTTTAATTTATATCGCTCAATTGTATGAAATGTATGTTAACTAGATGCATATATTCTATCAATTCTGCAATTTTCGTGTTTCTAGAAAATTCCCAGAAACCGCCTAGCGGGCTATTCGTAGCCGCCAAGCAACTCATGCAAAGTTGAGTGTTTTCTGGGTTCCTGAAGAGAAATTGTGTGGCAGCATGACCCTGGCCGCTAGGCGATGCATGCCTACAACACAGTTTTTGGGTTTTTGAATGAAGTGTCTGGCGGTAATTTACACCCGCCATGCGACGCAAGTCAAATGGACTCAATTTTGGTGTTTTGGGGTTTATGGGATGATTTTGATCGGGGGAAAAGGAAGTTTGAACTGTGTGTGAAAGATTAGATGCAATACATCGTTGAATTACGTGTGATTAGAAGTTAAATTGGATGAAATTGCATGAACCTGGTAATAGGGTTTGGAAATTTGGGGATTTTGGGATTTTGGGTTTGGAGGAAATTATGTGAGCAAAAGTAATATAATTGTGTGTATTGGAAGCGTAATATATTGATAGTACTCATAAGCATATGATAGAAGTGTATTGGGTGGAAATTTAAGAGACTGATATGAAATGGGAAAGTTAGAGTTCTCGTAGGTGTAGGGAGAAATTCTGGTATTCCCAGAATTAGTTGCACTGCTTGGCGGTAGGCTATGAGCTGCCAAGTGCCAGTGCAAATTCAAAGAACTACCTGACTGTGAAGTGTAGAGGGGAGCCTTTGGGATTTTTGTGAATCAAGTTAATGATGAATGAGTGATTGAGAAATCATCTGGACAGAGACCAAAGGGGATGATACACCTAAATTAGTAATATGAATTTATGTGAGAGTTAATAGGGAGTTGGAGAATCATGACAATAATAATCGTGTAGCAAAGTATCTTATTAAGCCAAAAGTAATGTTGCGTTGAAAGGTATGGTACAAGTAAGAGTAAAGTTCCTAAGTGAAGATGTAATAGTTGGACATGAGATATATGTCATTTAATGATAAGGTTAGATCGGTGACGTGGCTGTATTAGAAGAGAGAGGGAAATTTGTATTAGTTATAACTAATGATAAGAGTGAATGCTTGGGATTGCCTATGTGACAATGTTTAGGGAATGAAGGTACAAGAAAGGTGTCATGCTAACTGGAATCGCTTTAGGCATTGAGTTACAAAGTTTATAGTACTCTAGAAGAGTGGAAATGTGGGTGGTGTCTGAGTCATTATGCCTGAACCAGAACTAAAAATTAGTACAATGCAAGTACTGGTGTAGCACCTAGCGGTGGTAATTGACCCACCAGGTGGATCTAGTGAGGCATAGAGCTGAAGGGGGGATATATGGGAAAAAAGATTTATCCAGGTTTTTAAATAAATTTTAAACTTTTATATTATGAGACTTTGGTATTGTAATTGCGTTTTATAATTATGAATTTTGGACTAAATTCTAAGGTAATAAATGTTTAATTTCCCGCGTTTTTGGGAAATAATGTTTCAATAAATGACACTTAGTAATTATTTCTTTATTTTTATTATTTAAAGTTGTAATATCCGATCGAGATATTACAAACTTGTCGTTGTCAACTCCAAAAACACATTTCTCTTGATTTAGTCTGAGGTTGAACCTCCTAAGTGTTGCAAATTCGTCCGCTAAGTCAGATAAATGTTGCACGAGGTTGAGTGACTTCACCACCATGTCATCAACGTATACTTCCATGCTTTTTCCTATCAAATGGATGAAGACCCTGTCCATCAACCTTTGGTAAGTTGCCCCGGCATTTTTTAGGCCAAATGACATGACCTTGTAGCAATAGTTTACGTCTTTTATAATGAAGGCGGTCTTAAACATATAGGATGATATCATGGGGATCTGGTTGTACCCAGAATAAGCATATAAGAAACTGAACACACAATTCCCTGTTGCTCCATCAACTAACCTGTCAATACTTGGTAAAGGGTATGCGTCCTTAGGGTAAGCTTTGTTTAAGTCGGTATAGTCGATGCATATTTGTCACTTCCCGCTGGATTTCTTCACTGGGAGCACATTGGCAAGCCAAGTGGTGTATTGCGCTTCTCCGATAAACCCGACTTCCAGGAGCTTTGCCGCTTCTACCTTGGTTGCTAGTGTCGTCTCTTCCCCCAACTTTCTCTTCTTTTGTGAAACATATCGGGCTTCTTTGAACACCGATAATCGATGTACGATTATGTGAGGGTCAACTCTCGGCAAGTTTACCACTGCTGGCTTCTAGTATCCGTCGATGGTGATGATGTCACCCGATGCTCATGGAAACTTCATGGCAAGGTGAGGGGTTGATACCACTGCCCCTTGGGTGTTTAATGAGGGTCGCACATGTATTTTCTTTTTTTGGTTACCTTCACGGAACATCGTGTGTAGGTTGATATATCCCCTAGTGGATACCCTTTCTCCTAAAAATTCGTATATGGGCTCGTCGTATGGGGTCATTGTGTCCTTTAGAAAATTCAATTGTTGGTATGTCTTCTAGTAGAGCATATCTACTAAGCTTCCTTGGTCTACAAGTACTTCTTTATTGCGAAGTTTTCATCTTCTATAATAATGACCATAGGGTCATCCTGGTATAGATTTATGCCTTGGAAGTAGGCGTCTATGAAGGTTATGAGTGACATTCTTCGGCGTCTAAATGCACCAGTTATGACGTTTATGGATTGGATGCTCCTTAGGTGACGCTTTCTTATTGATGCGCTGACATCGCCTCCTGCAAATCATCCAGAGATTGTGTTTATGGTACCCCTTAGCGATAACCTATCACTAAAGGGGTTGTTGTTCCTTGGGGCAGGCTCCTCCCTTCTTCCTTCATTTTGTCTCTATTCTTCTTGCGATGTTCGTAGCGGTCATTGTAGCGTCTATATCCCGTTCTTGAACAACTTTCTCCCTTTCTTCTTACAAAACGTTTCAAGTGCCTAGAACGTATCAACTCTTCTATCTTGTCTTGTAAGGCCTTGCATTCGTCCATCATATGCCCATTATTGTGGTGATATTTACAATATTTGTACATAGGCCTTGCATTATTGTTGTGATATTAACATGTTAAGTGGGTTAAGGGAATTCAGTGATGAGAGTATGAGATTGGTCTACAGGGCTTCTTCTAGGATACACGAGCGATGAACACTCAAAGGTGCATATCGTGAATATCTCGATGGTCTAGGATCTCAGGGTCTTGGCTTCGCTTTTGTCAATATCTTGTCGACACTCCATCTTTGGTTGGGCTACGCATTGTTGTGAAACTTACTCCTTAGTGCCCTCATTTCTTCTACTTTTATATAGTAGTTGCACGCAACCTCAACTTGTGCATAGTGGCTGGTGGTCTCAGACGTATGTTATCAACAAAAGGACCCAACTTGAGAGTCATGGCCATATACTGTAGGACTACATCCTACGTCAGGTTCTTGATTTTCAACACCACCTTGTTGAACTTGTCAATAAAGGCTTTCAACGTCTCATCTTTTTCCTGTCTAACATTGAGGAGGGACAACAGTGCCACTTTGTGAGAGTAGCTTCCCGCGAATTGGGTGGAAAAGAGGGTAGAGAGAGTGTTGTAACAATCGATGGAGTATAGAGGCAAGGATGTGAACCATTTTAGGGTGGGCTCTTTAAAGGTGGTAGGAAAGACTTTGCACATGATGACGTCCTTAGTCGAATATAGTCCAACCTAAGTGACATAGATCTTTACATTTTCATCAGGATCTAGGTCGTCGCCATAACGTTCCAAGGTAAAGGCTTCCCACTACTTGGGAAAATGGGTCTCAGTGATGTCGTCAACAAAGGGGTGGCAACGCTTGTTTCTGGTAGCGATGATGACATGGATGGTTACTGCATCAAAGGTAACGGTAGGTTGGGTGGTAGTTGTGGTATGAGGAGTTGGGTTTTACTCACTTTCTTCTTCTTTAGTAATATGATACAAAGGAGTTTTCGACTCCATATGAATTTCCTTCTCTTTACCCTTGTTGTTAGTCGTCTCCATTTCCACTTTCCTCCTTAGGCAGGAGTTGTTTTGCCTCAAGGCTTCCATTTTATCTGCATTGTGCTTTTTGAACTCAACAAACTCTTTTGCATCTTGATTTGCCCCTCCAGGATAGTGGCAAGGTCATTATGGATCTGGCCGACTTCTCTTGCTCCTTATTTGGCCTCTTTTGCTCCTACGATTCTACTACGAGTGGAAACCATCTTCAAGAATTCTCTAATTGTTTGTATAAGATATTAGTAGGGCACCATGGTGGACATCAATTGTTCCTGCATCGACAATATTAAGTTATTATGGAACTCAAACCTTATCTTACCACAATCTTTAGGCTCATTGGATGGATACTCAACGGTCTTGTTCCCAAGGTCTTCGTTATCGAATACTTGGTGGAACATAGGGGGCTACTTGTAGAAAGGACTCCAACGATCAAGTAAGCGAAAGCTCCCAAAGTCAAATCTCATATTACATAGTACTAATGAATAGAGTACCTTTAATTATCTGGGTTCCCCTCTATTTATAGAGAATTAATTACTCTTATGACACTTTTACTAGTTAATTATGGGCCAAGGTTTTAGGCTTCGACCAAGTTTAATTGTCTTTGACCAGACTTTATTGGGCTTGCCCAAGATCAGTTGGGCTTGCATTGCGAGCCCAGTTCTCCTTGGACATATTTTATTAAGTCTTGTTTTTGCCTCAGTTAAAGGAGGTTTGCCAATATATCGACCTGCAAATTTTCCTGGCTACGCACTTGTCATCCATGGATGTGCGTATCTTCTCTTTAATTGATGGTGCCAGGTATTTGACAAGTTTTGACGCTATATAAGTGACCTAGTGCATGCTTGATGTAGTTAACGATTGTGCGCTTTATCATTTGTTATGTCGTTATGTATCCAATTGTGGTGTCTGTAGTATTTTGGGTTTAGTGACCATTTGGGTTAGCAGCCATTTGGGTTAATGACCCTTTAGGGTTAGCGGCCTGTCTGACCCTTATGGTACAATGTTGATTCCTGTCGTCATTGTAAGGACATAAATGCAAATGCACGTTTTGGAAATTCATATCGAACTCATGCACCCATGTGATTTTTGGATCGTTTTTGTGATGAGGTGAATGCCTACAAGGGCTTTGCACTAGGGCAAAATCTTAGGACTCTTCTCGTCTCGAATGGCAAAAAGTTGGGTTGGGGCTCCTTGAGAGATATCGAGGTTCCCTTCGACGTTCACTATGTTGTCCTATTGGCAGACTTTTGTTTCTTGGGGTTGGATGTCGCTCTTGAATTGTTCTTAGTTGGGTGTTTTCACTTGCCGAGGAGTGGTGCATTTTGACTACAAGTGAACATTCATATAAATGGGTCAACCGTAACAATCTCCCCGTTTCCAAGTGGTGCAACTCAATGTCTGTATATCAAAATGATGTTATTGACATAGTTATTAAGTTTCAGTCTAGGTTTTAAGTAGAGCTTCAGTTTGTTCTCACTTAGCTTTTAGGTTTGTTTGGTGTTATCGTTTGAGTTGTTCGTTCTAGTCGAGTAACATCTGAATTTGATTTTGGATAACGTTCATAGGGTTGGGATTCATTCTTGTGTATTGTCCGGGGTGATTGGCTTGATTATAGGAATGAACAAGTGAGGTCGGAGATAACTTTACCAGGACCCCATGGTGGGTGCCAAATGTTCTTAGCGGGCTTGTATTTTTTATTTGCAAGACATGTGGCAATATCTTGGAAGTAGCTTTGTAATGCAAGTTAACTTCAAATGTAAAGATCCACCTACAAAAGACTCTAATGGTTAAGTAAGAGAGTTAAGGATCCTTTTACAGTATAACTGTAAATATGAGGAATGCTTAAGTAAATTATACTTCTTGGTAGAGGTGTCAATTTGGCCTAGCCCACAGGGTTTGGCCCTGGCCCATGTGGACTAGGGCCAAAAAAGCCCACATTGAAAAAAAGCCCCCAACAAAGAAGTCCACAAGGTCAAAACCCTACAAAAGCCCTGTAGGCCAGGGCCAACCCATGGGCTTTCATCTTCCACACAAAAAATATATTACTATCTGTGGGACAGGCCCAACGAACCAGACAAACACGATGACCCGAATAGGTCTAACGACTCATACCTGCCCTACGACCTCGACAAGAACGACGACTCGAACGGACCCGATGATCCAAATAGGCCCAACAACCCGAACGGGCCCGACGACCCAGACGAGCCCGAATACAGGACAAACCCGACAACACGGATGGGCCCAACGACATGGAAGGGCCCAACGACCCAGACAGGCTCGATTACCTGGACGGGCCCAATGACCCGGACATGACCGACGAACCTGACAGGCCCTATGACCCAAACAAGCCCGACGACCCGAACGAGCCCGACGACCCGTATGGACCCGACGACCCGGACGGGTCCTACAACCCAGATGAACCTGACGACCCAGATGGGACCGACGACACAAACATGCCCGACAACCCAGACGGGCCGAACGAGCCAGATGGGCCTAACGACAAAGACAGACCATACGACCTAGACGAGCCCGACAACCCAGACAGGCCCAACAACCCGGACAGGCCCAACAACCTGGACGAGACAAACGATATGAAAAGGCCCGACAATCCGAACGGGCCAAATGATCCAAACAGGCCCAAAGACCCGAACGGGCCCGACGACCCGAACGGGCCCGACGACCCAGACGAGCTCGATGACCCATACGTGCCAGACGACCCGAACGAGCCTGACGATCCGAACGGGCCCGACAACCCGAACAGGCCCAATGACCCAGACGGGCCTAATGATCCGAACGGGCCCGACAAGCCAGACGGACCTGACAACTTGGACGGGACCAACGACCCGAACGGGCCCAACGACCCAGACAGACCCGATGATCCAGACATGCCCAACGACCCGAACGGGTCGTTCGGCCCATCCGAGTTGTCGAGCGCGTTCGAGTCGTTAGGCCCGTTCAAGTCGTTGGGCTCGTTCGGGTCATCGGGCCCGTTTGGGTCGTTTGGCCCGTTTGGGTCGTCGGGCCCGTTTGGGTCGTCGGGCTCGTTCGGGTTGTTGGGCTCGTTTGGGTTGTCGGGCCTGTTCGGGTCATCGAGCCTGTTCGGGTCGTCAGGCCTGTTCGGGTCATCTGGCACGTCTGGGTCATCGGGCTCGTCTGGTTCGTTAAGCCCGTTCGGGTCGTCGAGCCCGTTCGGGTCGTTTGGCACGTCTGGGTCGTCAGGCCCGTTCGGTTCGTCGGGCCCGTTCGGGTCGTTGGGCCTATCTGGATCATTGGGCCTGTTTGGATCGTTGGGCCCGTTCGGGTCGTCGGCCCGTTCAGATCGTTGGGCTCGTCTGGGTCGTAGCGCCTATCTGGCTCGTCTGGCCCATTCGGGTTTTCGGGCTCGTTCGGGTCGTCGGGCCCGTCCGTGTTGTCTGGCATGTCCGGGTTGTCATGCCCGTCCTAGTCGTCGGGTCCATCTTGGTCGTTTAGCCCGTCCGAGTTTTCGGGCCCATCTGTGTTGTCTGCCATGTCCGAGTTATTCGGCCCGTCCTGGTCGTCGGGCTCATCTTGCTCGTCGGGTCTGTCCTTGTCATCGGGCCCGTCCTGGTCATTGGGCTCGTACGGGTCGTCGAGCCCGTCCGGGTCATCGGGCCTTTTCGGGTCGCTCAACTTAATCCTTGACTCTGGCTTAATGTAGTATTATTTAGGGGGTAACCCACCTTAGCCCTAGCCCTAACCCACTAGAGAGGGGGCTTTGGGGGCTGGGGCTTGTTTTTGGCCCCCTCATTTGGGGCCCCCTTAAAAGGGAGCTTTATGAAGAGTGGGCCAGGGCTGGCCTATGGGCTAGGGACCAAATTGACACCTCTACTTCTTGGTCAAGCTTTTTATATAGAGCTAGTGAGGCATGGCTAGTATGTTGAGGCATTTGGGAAGCAATGACAAATAACCTTATCATAAATGAGAGACCACAACAACTATATGATTTGAATGCTCATTATAGATAAAATTGTCGAGCTTTGATGGTGCATTACAATCTCTTTATTGATTAAGCATGTACAATATATATTTTTTGCTAATATTTGGCTTAAATACACATTTGGTCCCTATTTTCGTTGTGTTTGTTCAATTTGATCCTTATTTTCGTTTTGCATTCAATTATGTCTTCATTTTCGTCAAATTTTGGTCAATTTGGTCATTTTTATTAACAATGTTAAAATAGTTAAAATTTTTGAATGGCGAATGCCACATGTCAACTCCTCATTTATTTATTTATTTTTTAAAATTTTTTAAAATTTTTTAAATTTTTTTTTAAATTTTTTTTAAATTTTTTTTAAATTTTTTAAAAATTTTTTTATTTCAAACAAATTGTTCACGTGTCAAGTCACAATTGTGTCACGTGTCAATGTTAGTGTCACATATCAGTTTGTGGTTGTATTACTTCTTTTTGTTTAATTTAGTCCCTATATTCATTATTATTGTCAATTCAGTTCCTATATTCGTTATTTCCTAATTTTTGTTAAAATGGAACAATTTTGTCCCTTTAAATTTGAGACCAAATTTATTTATTTTTTTATAAATATTATATATTTATTTTTAAAATTGACAATATTATTAAAGTATAATTATTAAATGATTTAAAAAATATATTAAAATATTTGTAAAATTGACATTTAAATCTAAAATATTTAATATTTTATTGCGTTTTAGATATTAAAATCTACTATGTTTAATATTTAAATGTTATTTTTATAAATATTAGTATACTTTTCTAAAATATTTCTAATATTTGGAATAATTTTAAATATCAATTTTAAAAGTAGGGTTAAATATGCTCTTAGTCCCTTAACTTTTAGTACAAATTGAAATTAGTCTATCCTCCAAACTTTAGCCTAATTTAGTCCTCAAACTTTAGAAATGTATGGATTTAGTCATTTTAACCAAATTTTGTTAAGTTTATTTGACGTTTCAAACGTATTTTATGATAATATTTGAGTTAACATTGAAGCGAAAATGTGTCAAACGGTGTAAACAATTCAAATACTATCATAAAATGCACTTGAAACGTCAGATTAATTGAACAAAATTTGGTTAAAATGACTAAATTCATGCATTTCTAAAGATAAATGATTAAATTGGTCAAAAATTTCGAAGATAGACTAATTCCAAATTTTACTAAAACTTGAGGGACCAAAAATATATTTAACCCTTAAAAGTATTAGTATTTTAGAATATAAATATTCGAAGAAAACATTTAATAATTATATTCTAATAATATTTTAAATAATTGTATTCTATTTAACAATTAAATATAAGAATCATATTAAATTTATAATTAAATTTAATAATTTATAATTGAATTTCAAAAATAATTAATAAAAAAAATGTCAATTTTAGAAAAAAATATTAGTATAATATTTATAAAAGATATTAAATTTGGTGTCAATTTGAAAGAGACAAAATTATTCATTTTAACCCAAATTGGGACTAAAATGAATAAAAATAACAAATATATGGACTTAATTGAATAAATATAACAAATATATGGACTAAATTGAACACAAATAAATAACACAACCATAAACTGACACTAGCATTGACACGTGGCACAATTTTGACTTCACATATAGACAATTTTTTAAAATTAAAAAAAATTAAAAATTTTAAAAAAATTAAAAATTAAAAAAACAGGGACTGACTCGTGGCATGCACTATTACAAAACGTCAACAATCTAAATACCGTTAGTAAAAATGACCAAATTGACCCAAATTTGAGAAAAATGAAGACTTAATTGAATGTAAAACGAACATGAGAACCAAATTGAACAAACACAATGAAAATAGAGACCAAATGTGTATTTAAGCCTTAATATTTATAGACTTTTAAATCTTTATAACTAAAACTAAAATATATATATATATATATATATATATATATATATATATATATATATAAAATACATCCTATAGATTATTTATACTATTTGTATCATATGTGATCAACATCATCTCACCAACATAGAGTAACATCATTTGACAGAGACATTCCGGCTGTAATAATTTGACAACCCAAGACGAAGTTAGATCGACATGGACATCTCAACCATGACAATAAGATACCATAAAGTTGAAGGCACATATGAGCACTAAGCATAGCTTAGAAAGAGATTATGACAAAAGATGAATTAGCAAAACCCTAAACAAATTAAGAAAGGTAATAGGCCTGCCCAACTAGGAAAAAGTTCATGAAACTGCTATAAATAATACTATTCATGAGATAATTATTACACATATATTCTTATATTTATTATTACTATCTTATATCTTTGTGGACTGTAAGGCCCAATTATTTTCTGCCCTTTTATTTTAAGGGCTGCTATAATCGATTGGGCCTAAGGGCTGGCCCAAAGGGGGGGATTCAGACTTAATCTACCCTAATCTCACCCATTCTCTTCACTCTGCAGAAAACATAGCCGTCAAGCTCCCTATTTTCTTCCTCTGAGCTCTGCTAGGGTTTAACCCCAATCTCGATCCAATGAGCTCAGTTTCATGTTCTTGACTCATGTAAGTATTCTATGACTCATACACCTCTTTTCCGTTCGTAGGTTCATATTTCTAGTTAGGGTTTCGTTGTGAGCTTGCTTTAAACCTCGCTCCGCTATTCTTTCCAGCTCATTCATCTGTTCCTGGAGCTGTTGTGTCCCGCTGTTGGAGCTGAACTCATTTTCTAGCTATTTTTAGGTAAGGGAAGCTAGGCTTCTTGTTTTAATTCACTCTTTGCATGCTTGTGGTTTTGTTTTGTGTTCATGGTGATGGTGTGTTGATTATGATAGTGTGCAAATACTCTGGGTGTTGTTATGAACGAGTTACTAGTTGAACATGCGTGGAACGGTGGGGGGAGAACTGATATTCTCGCCCAAGCGAGCTCATCTCGCCTAGGCGAGATGAGCGGGAACTCGCCCAGGTTTCTGCTCGAGCGCTCGCCCAGGCGAGGGGCTATATTTTTGAGCGACGAACTGTCTTGCCCAGGCGAGACCGACTCGCCTAAGCGAGAGTTCGTGAATCCTTCCAGGAGTATTGTCGCAGTCTCGCCTAAGCGAGAGTCTGCAGCTTGAGCGAGAGCACTCCTCTCGCCTAGCGAGGACTCCCAGCTTGAGCGAGGCCTAGCTCGGGTTCTTGCTACTTTTCATTTCATGAATGTTATTGGTTGTTTGATTGACTAATTCATTGATTTATTATATAAAGGGAGTGGATATGCATGTACTATGTATGTTATGGGTGGGAACTAATGAGTTGGTAATGAGTTTGGCATGAGATATGATTGATGGTTGGCTATTTATGCGAAATGACATGTTAATGGTATGCATAGGAACTTCATAATTGGTTGATAAGGTATGAGTAAGGTTTGAGTAGGACGTAATCCCATGACCCTTGTAGCGGGGGCTCGTGGTGGTGCCTCATCATATGGACATAATTCTGTGGGCCCTTCTAGAGGGAGTCCATGGTGGTGCCTCAGCTATTAGATTTAATTCCATGAACCTCGAGGTGAGAGTTCATGGTGGTGCCTCAACATTCAGGACATAATTCCACGAGGATAACGTGGTGGTGCCTCAAGGCCAGGACGTAATTCCACGGAGGCCTCGTGGTGGTGCCTCATGAACGGACGTAATTCCACAAAGGCCTTGTGGTGGTGCCTCATGATACGTATCCAGATAGTCAAGTCTTGGTGTCTTATATAGTTTGGTACCTCTTGTGTGGATGTATGTTAATTATGCTTGACTATGAACTTGTATGTTGAGTGTTATGATATAAGAACCTTTTTAACTAGCTTACCCTTTGCTTGTTTATATGATTGTGTGTGGTTTCCTCCGTTGCAATGATCATCAATCTTATTGATGTGAGAAGATGTGATAGCCTCTGACAGTGGTAATGATAATAGGGATGTCACAGCTTGATGATTATGGATAGGTATCTGGCTCACTATGGAGCCCGCAGCTAAAGGAGTTTTATTAGTTAGATTCCTCTATTCTGGACAAGAACTTGTGTTACTATTGATCTATTGTACTTGTTAGGCAGTGTGGTGCCTCTTTTCTTTTGTTGTGAATATGGTTGGGGTACTGTGTACCTTCATACCCAAATTATCGTACTCTCTGGACATTTATGCATGTGGCGTTTTATTAAATTGGATTTATCTATTTAAATGGGACGTTACACGGACACCATCTCCTACCCATATATTGAAAATATCTTTACCTGATACATTTCATACTGTTTTGATATTTGGAAGAGAACATCTCGAATTAAAGAAGAACGCTCGAACGTGCTTGTTGTGAGACTTTTAAAGAATATATTTTTGCCAAATAAGAACACTATTAAATTAATAAATACTAAATTACCAAATATTAGTTGGAGTCCACTTTACTAAATCATTAAAAATTAAACGGCTGATAAAGTATTTTTATCGAGAATTCTCTTGTGAGAATTTCCAACCATTTTATACTCTATTCCCATTTTTGTCTCCACCTAATTTTAAATTGTATTTTAGTGACGTAATAATTTTCCCAACCGTGACGAACATATGAATCCTGGGTAGGCCCATAACCCATTAATGCAATCATTTCCAAGCCCAAAACCAAACTAACGTGGTGATTTTGGATGTTTGAAGTCAAATCACAACCAATGTCGCAGTGAGTCCATCGTTAAATACGAAACAAAATTTGTTGGGAAGTTCCCTCTCACTGTTATTGGTCTTAGCCTTGGGTGATTTATGTCACGCGCACACTGAAGCAAAGCAAAACCATTTCATCTTTGGATAATTTTATATAAATCATAGTTATACATTAAGTTAAATTTAATTGAAAGCATACGAACAGAAGCAAACAAGCAAACAGTGTCCACTTTCCATTTCTTTCGTTCCTCTGAGGAAACGCTGTCTGGCATGGCGTTCGGGTCTTCCGAGGATGTTTCCGCTATCAAATTATTGCTCCTTCTGGCGGTCATGTACGGACTCGTGTCGGCGCTGACCTACTCTGTTGTCCACTTGAAGTTCGTGAACCCTCTCGGGAACGACGCGCCGCTCGATCGATTCTCTGAAGGAAGAACTATACAACATGTTCGAATTTTGTCCCAAGAGATCGACGGTCGTCAAGTGAGCCAAATTTAATTTTTTTTTTATAATTTGGAAATGTGAAACTTTATCAGCGTTTTTTCGTCTTAATGATATTGTTTACAATTAGGGATCTTTATTGTGTGACAAGATAGCAATCGCTTTCCAGTAAGTGGAATCCATCGCTTTTTCGTCGCTGTTATGAATTAAGAAGTGCTGCTACTCGTACAGTAACTCGTATATAATGTAATTTGTATAACTATTTTTATTTTGAGAAGATATGTATTAAAATATTTTAAAATTCACTCCAAACATCATTTTTAATTCTAATTGGTTAAGAGTGGAATTTTTTTCACACTGTAGACACCTGTGAAACTTATCGTCTTAGTTGTAACTTTTTGTTGTACAGAAAAGATAACATTTTTCTTAGGAATCTAAAATGGTTTTATGAATGTTGACTTTTGGTGCATTTATTAACAGGAAGGGCGTCCTGGTTTAAAAAAGGCAGCAGAATATATTAAGGGTCAGTTGGAAGTACTAAAGGAGCGAGCTAGCTCCAATGTCAGGTTGCAATAGTACTTTTTATAATTATTTTATTATTATTTGTGACAATTCTTTTTTTCTTTTCCCTTGTTGGCCCACTTATTTGTTTTATTTAATACACGCTTTTAATGTATGTTTCTTTCTTTCTTTCCATCTTTCAATTTCTTGAACTCTGATTTTGTTTCCAACTTTTTACTCGCAGAATTGAGATTGACGAGACTACTGTAAGTGGTTCCTTCAATATGTTGTTTTTGGGCCACAACATAGCTCTTGGATACAGAAATCATACCAATATTATTATGAGGTACACTGGCAAATCAATATGGACATTTGTATTGGATTCAGATATGTGTATTGGGTAGGATATATGAATGGTATTCTTGTGCTATAGTTATCGCTTATGCTTCAAAGTTAAAGCAGTTTTAACATTTCATATTTGAATTTCCTTGTTTTAAGGGTAAACGTCCCTTAACACGCCTCTAGTTTTTCCATTGCCCACTTAAGAAAATATCCTCACTTGCAAATCACTATCTAAATTCCACTTATAGTTGATAGGTCACCACTTTGTTATCCAAACTGACCGACAAAGTTATACAACTGCTAGGAGTTAACTACTGAATTGAGCATAAACTAGACGAAAAATAAAGCTGTGGATGCCTTGTCAAGATCAATGCATGCAATTAAATGTCCACAATAGAAGGACATGCTGGAGTGGCCAGAACTGTGCAAGAATTGCAGCATGATTGGAAAGGAATAAGGAAAGATGTTCCGCAACTCATAAGCAAATGTTTCACATACCACAGCAAGCTGGATTTAGTAACACGAAAGCAATTCTATTTCGACTGTTTCCAATCACCAATAAAATTTAGGAGGACATAGGAGCAAAAATTTTCAACTGGCTTAAAATTGTCCTTCTACGACTAGGACACACTATCTATTAGTGATTATTGATCAATGTTTAAGGCCACTTAGCACAACCATGATGGCTAATAATTCTAGTTTGCCAATTACAGAGTAGGTCATTCACAATTGGCAGTTTATTGAATCATTTTCTCTCTTGTGGCTTATTAAACAATTACGGTATTGCTGATATTGGTTTTTACTTGGACCACAATGAGTGCAATCTTACCCTGTTTTTTCTAAACAATTACGGTATTGCTGATATTGGTCTTTACTTATACCACAATGAGTGCAATCTTACCCTGTTTTTTCTAACACTAGTTTTTAATTTTTATGTGAAAATTATACATATTCCTCCAGAAAATTCAAAGAAGTATTAGTGTCATCTGTTTCCCTTCTTACATTTGGTCCTCTCCTTCATCATATTTTCAGTTCCCTGCAATGATGTGAACTTCTTGCGAAGGAAGTCATAATTAGGAACATCATACTTCTTGAAGTGTGTTTAGGTCACATGGACTGCTTGTGTTATAAATGGCATTAATCCTGAATCAAAGTTGAGGGTTAAGTGACAGAGTTGAAAGGGTTATTTTAAAGGGTTAACTACATGGGATATAAAGTTTAATTGTCCCTTTGTTTAACTTACCTGAATGTTGGTTAACATTGAAACTGTTAAACTAGAGTTTGTTTTCTTAAGTTGGATTCATGTGGCCTTACATAATCCTTTTGGCATAGTGTAGTTTTTAAGTAGAAAAAATACCTTATAATTAAAAGTTAGAAGTCTTAAGTGATGTCTGGGCACCGACTGGGAATATGGCTAGAATATTTCTTATCAGGCTTGGGTAATCCTTGCCCTTGAGTTATGATTTTGGGTTGATCTATACTCTATAATTTTTATTATGGTAATTGGCCACTCTGGTCTTAATGTTGGATTTTCCTACTGATATCTAGTCTTGCAAATTTCCTGTTCTAAACATCCAGTTGTAGGGGTGTGAGCAGAGTTGTCAATAGCAGCGATTCTCTATTTGCACTGCCATAGCACTGCACTTCCAAATTTCAAAATAGCAGTTATCCGGCTATGTGCCCTATACTGCTTTTAGTGTCGGCCAGCCACTATATGCAGCTATGTGGGATCCGTAATTATGGGTTTGAGTTAACATGTCCATGTCCTACATTAGCTAGGATTATGGGAAGAATACTTCTTATAAGGCATGAGCTATCTTCTCCCCTCGACTTAGCCTTTGGCACTGAGTTAGGCCTTGGTCATTTCTATTAAGTAATAGGGCTTCCAATAAGGGGAAAAGCATTGAAAAAAACGTATTAGACAAGCTTGCTTTTTACAATCTGAGTCAGATCTATCAATGGGGTCACCTGCTAGTAACTTACATTAACATTGTGACAATCATACAATTAAGGAAGTTAAAAATCATACACCTAATAGTTTCAAAGATAAACACGTTCAGAGGTTAAATTGAAAAATAAATAGAGCTTCGTATATGGAATGGAAAATTTGAATGAAGTACATGTGGTGGTGGTAATCTAGATGTACCGTTCTTGCAATTAACAGTGGCATTTTAATGCAATCTCTCTTTGTGTTTTCTTTAATTTTATAGTTTTCTAAATGATACTTCTCCTGGCAGGCACTACGTGACCTGGAAAAGTGATATTCCATTTCTTAAACTGTAGAGTTGGAGTGAACATAAGGTAGGAACTAATATGACTCTTTTAATATAAATTAACAAGTTCATTGAAGAAGGGGGTTACAGAAACAGTATTAGTTGATAATTATGTTCAATCTTAAGATCTCTGAAATATGGATATAATGATTAATTATTGAACATGTTGTGTCAAGAGTCAAGACTATAGTGAATCATTTTTGTTCCTTAAGTGACTACATATATTTTATGTACATTATATAACAGAAGGTTATGTGAATGTAATACACTGTTGGACATGTGTTGCCTCTCTTAGTGTATTTGTTTTAATTAGACAATTGTTATTTCTGTTGTCATTGTAGTTTTGTTAGACTGTTGGTTAGTGTAGCGATTCTGTCAGACTATTGGTTTGTGTAACTGTTATGTTAGAAAGTTACAACTAACTTCTATTAGAGCTATGTATATATTCTTCTGATAACAGAGTCTCATTCATCTCATCTTGTATTTTTTACCCTTTTCAAAGTAATAAATCAGTGTATCAGTTTTCTATTACTGTGTCCAGAGCACATTGATTGTTTTTCATGGCTTTCATCAGAATTCTTGACGGTGATGTTTCTTCAATTTCAGTTACTGCTTCGGCATCTGATGCCGATAGCTGCTCCGACCTCTTTGATTCCGGTGGCTGCTCCAGCCACTATTTCTCATCAAATCACAAAAGACTTGATGAAAGATATTTTTGTTGTTGCAATAAAAAATTGAATCTGTTAAGAAAGCCTGTAGCCTTCATGTCTTTGTTGTTTCTTTTTCCTTTTATTCCTATGGGTTTTCTTTTTGAAAGTGATCGTGATCAAAATTACATCAATTCAGCGTATCTAGACTGTTGTTTAGTGTAACCGCTTTGTTACACAATTACCGCTAACTTGTAACTTAGCTTTGTATACAGTCTTCTGTTAATCTAGACTGTTGGTTAGTGTAACTGCTTTGTTATACAATTGCAACTAACTTGTATCTGAGCTTTGTAGACAGTCTTCTGTTAATTGAGTCTCATATTCATCTTGTATCTTTCACCCTTTCCATAATAAATCAGTGTATCACTTTTTTTATCATGTTAACATATGAAGAACTAAGCTGGTATAGGATCATCTCCAACAATTTCCAAGAAATAATTGACAAAACAAAAATTGCAGAATGGATCAGATAGGGATAAACTTCAATCTACCTTGATTAAATTCTCACCAAGTTATTGGACGTTTTGGTTGTTGTATATGAGTTTCCAATCCAAAGTGACAGGTCTTTTTCTACTCATCAATTTCTTTTGGTTGTCACATCAATCAAGGTAAATTGGAGTTTCTTCATCTTTGATCCCTTCTGTATTTTCTGTTTTGTCAATCGTCCACTGAACATTGTCGGAAATGATCCTGCACAAGGTTAGTTTTCCATCAATATAGCTGTCTGAGTTTAAGGAATATTGACTTCATTTTTTTATTTTACTGCAGGATATCATCTTTGGTTTCCAAAGAGACTGATCCATCAGTTTTAGTGAATGGACATTTTGATAGTCCCCTTGGTTCCCCTGGTGCTGGTGACTGTGGTTCATGTGTTGGTGAGTTGTGGGGACATTTGAAGTCATCATTGAATTTAAGAGAGATTATATTTGGGAATTCTGTACATTACCTTGAGCATTCTAAAACGTATTGTTTATCTTATTTCCCCCCTTTTCAGCATCTATGCTGGAAATTGCAAGACTAATAGTCGACTCTGGTTGGGTTCCCCACCGCCCAGTTATTTTCCTTTTTAATGGTGCTGAGGAACTTTTTATGTTGGTAGGAAGTTTGTCTATACAGGATAATGATTTATTCATGAGTGGATTTTACCATAATGAAACTAATGTTGTGTTATTTACTTCTAATGCTTAAGGGTTCACATGGGTTCATGAAGACACATAAGTGGCGTGACACGATAGGAGCTTTTATAAATGTCGAGGCATCTGGGACTGGAGGGCCTGGTAAATGTCATGCAAAATTTCTATTATTATTAGTAGTATAATGAGCTAATCTTTAGTGTCTCTCTCCATCAACTTATGATGCCATACATGACAATTTTACTGAATAATGTTGCTAAACATAACAGATTTAGTTTGCCAATCTGGACCAAGTTCTTGGCCTTCTAATGTCTATGCAGAAGCAGCAATATACCCTATGGCTAATAGTGCAGCTGCGGTTATGTTTCTCTTCTAACCTTCCTATATCTTTAATACTCTATGGTGCTGGTTGGCCATATTTTTTTGCATTACTAATTCAAACACGAATTTTCCATTTCAACATACAGGATGTTTTTCCTGTTATTCCTGGAGATACTGATTACCGGATATTTTCCCAAGACTATGGGAATATTCCTGGGCTTGACATTATATTTCTCCTTGGTGGATACTTTTACCATACCTCATCTGATACAGTAGAGAGACTGTTGTATGTATCTTACATACTTGATTTGGTACAAAATATTTGATTGAACTTTTATAATTTTGTCTTGCAAAAGTGTGTAATATAACTCTTTCTCAGGCCTGGAAGCATCCAAGCACGTGGAGAAAATTTGTTTAGCATAATCAAGACATTTACTAATTCTTCTAAGCTACAAAACACCTATCAGACAAATTATAGCGAAGTTACTGCGATCACATTCAATGATGAGCGGGCTGTATTCTTTGATTATTTCTCATGGTTTATGGTATGCACTGATGTTGGCAGAATCCTGCTTTTCCTAATGATCCGATACTCTTTTTGATAATCAAAGCAATATAATCTTCACAATTAGGCCATCTTTCTATTTTGTTGTCTTATATATCAGTGTTGGATTTTCAGATATTTTATTCCAGAAGGGTGGCTAAAATTCTTCACAGTATTCCTATCTTCCTCTTCCTTGTTTTTCCCTTTACACATGGTAGATCACATTCTTGGTCAGCAGCCTTGTGTAATTTTACAAAAGGTAGATTATTGCCTGGTTACTGTCATTTAATCTTTTGATATGATATTTCTAATTGGTCTCTTTGTTAATCACTTTAAATTTTTTCCTCAATGTTCCGTGAGTTCTTTTTTTTTTTTTTTTTCCCTTAGTTATTGTAGAAGAATTTAAATATTATTTGTTGACACTTTGAATAATGTTTTATAATTTCTTTGATATGCAGGTATTTTTATCCACACAGTAGGAATTATATCGGCAGTTGTTGTTCCTGTTGTGTTTTCTATCCTGAGATTAGTGTTGTCTTCTCAGACAATGAATTGGTACGTTCATTTAAAGTTAGCTTTTGGATTCGTGTAGTTTGTGACAGATTTTTTGTAGTGTAACTTTTGTTTTCTTGCAGTTAGTGCCAGAATTGTTTTTTATTAACCAAATGAGATTGAGAGAAGAAAGTATGATGGAGGTTCAATTTAATATTCACCAAGTAAAATGTGAAGATTTTGGAGTGGGTTTTTGTGGCCATTAAAGTAGCTTAGGTGTAATAATTTAAAATCTTAATGCATTTTCTGTAATCATGTGTTAACAAAATTGATAAAACCCAGGTTTGCTCATCCATACTTGGCTTTCCTGATGTTTGTACCCTGTGCACTTACTGGGCTTTTAATTCCAAGAATTATCTGGAGACGCTTTCCACTTTCTCAAGACGTTTCAATTGTCAAGACATCTGAAGAGGTATTGTGGCATATTGAAATGGGTTTAACAAGTCTATTCTGATCCGTGTCTTCATAGTTTATTTTTTATGAAATGGACATTAATAAAAATCAAGATCTGACTTTATTTTGTCAAACTTGTTACGTTAACAAAAACACCATTGTGTTTTTTAAATTTACTTTTTCCTTTCATGATAAAAGAAAAATTGCCAGACATCTACTTTGTTCTTGATTCTGTCAGTTATCAAATGAAATATATTGCCTGATAGAAAGACTTCCGACATCCAACAATATTGTCTATAGAATTAGGTTATCCACTTTGGCTTGTGCTGTCTTCATGCATGATCTTTATAAATATGACTTTGTGTGGTGTTCTGAATTTGAGCATATTCTTCAAGAGTGATTTCAATTTGTCTTGTTGGTGGAAGTCCGAACTGCCTAACTTTTTTGTTTGACACAAATCGGCAGGCGCTATCTGATGAAGCAAGCTTCTGGGGAGGATTTGGATTCTATGCCATATTAACTATGGTGTGCTGATTTAAAATACAGCCAGACAATATGATTCTTTTTCCTCGTGATTTAATGTATTCTCTTGAATATTTGGCATGGCTAAAACAATTTATTAAAAACAGGCTTATCTTGTAGCTGGGCTGAGTGGAGGTTTTGTGACATTTTTTGTGTGCGCATCCATGCTTCCTGCGTGGATATCCTTCTGCCTGGCAGTCAAATTCTTTGGACAACGGTCACTCAGGTTGATTGTGAATACTTATTTAATTGTAACCACCGCATGTACTACTTTTGTACAGATAAATTTGTGTCTTGCTTGATCTTTGGTCTTACGGCCCCCAATGTCATTTTACTCCCTTCACGTATAGATTTGTTTTGCATATTCAATGTTGTTATATGCATGCTATCATCTAATATTATTTCTTTTGGCAAGTGTTATTCATTTCTGTAATCCCTTTATGTTCTTTTGCTTTCCAGGTCAACAATGTTTTACATATTACCTCTAGTTCCATGCCTTGCATATTCTGTTTATTTTGGTGGCTTTCTTGTTCAGTTTCTGATAGAGAAGATGGGAATGATGGGTTCTCTTCCTCTACCATATGGTTAGTTTATACACACACACCCCTCATTAATTAAATTAATGTATTATAGATTGCCCTTTTTAATGTCTAGTATGATAAATAGACCATTGAGATGGAATCACTAAGCTTTATGCTGCTGCATTTGAATAAGTACATTTATAAGAAATGTTTGTTTAAAATCAAATGAAGTGTATATATGGGCTATCTTGCCGGAGGTTTCCTTTATTGGAACTCATCATTAATAGTATTAAAGCCAGCGATTTCACAATGCTCAAAATGTATGCAGCCTGACCAAATCTTTGTTGCAGGGCACTATGTTCCTGATATTATTGTGGCTGCATTAATTGGAATTGTGACTGGTTGGTGCACAGGCCCTCTAATGCCCATATGTGGACATTGGTTAGCCAGGTCATCCATCTTGCAATTTCTGCTTCAGCTTAGTGTGTTTGGTTTAGCTTTATCATCTCAGTTTTTTCCTTACACCACGTCTGCACCTAAGAGGATTGTTTTTCAGCATACTTTCCACACTGCAGGTATTGATTACCAGAAATGGTTGCCTTCTGTAGTAATGAATAAATCTTGTGAACATAACGTGTTATTTAAGTTCCTCTAATTCTTTTCTTTTCTATTATCATTGTAGCACTCCAAATATCCTTTTATTCTCTATTTTTTATCTAACTTCTAGCATTTTTCCTGTGATTTGGCAGGCCCAAGTCAGATTCTGGAATCCACTTATGATTTTTCTGTAACTGATTCCAATTCTTTACTTTTCCTTTTCAAACACTCACCTGAAGTGGCAAAAGAATTGAATGTTACTTCAGAGTTTTCATTTGAATCTGCATCAAAGTCTAAACGCAATGATTGGATGGTATGTTGGATGCCGATTTTATTATTTTCATCCTTTCTCACCAGCACTTTTTCATCTCACTTAATTCAAAGGGGAAAGAGTGAAACAATATTTTCGTGCACATTTATTTTTATTCTTAATCTATTTAATTAATGGACTTCAAGGTTGCGTCACATTCTTCAGTTGCAAAATATTGAGTTAATGTTAGCGGTTAGATTACTTATAAGAACACATTAGTATATGTTATGATTTGCCACTGCTATTTGATCTCATTCTCTTTGCAGGCTATTTTTCCAGTTTCTTTTCTCTTTTCAAACAGTCTGAAGTTCCCTGCACAAAAAGATGATATTTTGAAACAGTATGAATACTTTCCAGAATTGTCTATTCAAAATCCATCACTAAATTCTGAGAAAGGACCAAGAAGAGTTCACTTGGAGCTTTCTTTAGGGTAAGTAGATCATGTTGCTTGCTACTAGCGTGGTTAATCTACCTAGTAAAAAATAGAAGTTATGTTCCATATGATTTCATGTTTTTCTTTGTGGTGGCGTAGTGTGGAAATCTTGATTTAGTTGCTTCAAAACCTTTCTCATGTTGGTAGCATACAATAATAGCCAGTGCGTGAGAATTATTTCAGAGATTCAAATTATGATGTTAGTTGGATTACTGGTCTATTTTTATTTTATTTTTTCAACTTGGTTCGTTCTTACACATGTTTGTCTCCTTGGAGAATGTACTAATAGGGAAAAACGCTGTGATATACTCTGTTATTTGAGTCCATATAGTCTTTCTTTTTGCAGATATTATGTGATCTTTTTCCCTACAAAAATAAATTGCGTAACTTGTTTTAGCTGAAATTTGTTTTCTACACCACCTTGTGTTAACTGAAAACAGTTTAAGAAAAATTAAATATGAAAGTACTTAACTTTACTCTTTGTTTTCATGTATAACTGGATTTATTTTCCTTTTAGCTCCTTGCAAGAGGTCTGGGTTGCGGTTCTCAACATAACTGGTCCTTTATCAAGTTGGTCATTTGCAGATAATCTGCTTCCAGGTATGAAAACTGTTTACTTTAGGCTCAAAATTATTGTTACCTAATCACCCGAATCATGTCAAAAATTACACCATCCACATCATAGATGTCCAGTTACAAGCTTTACACTTGAAATATCTTGATGTGAGGAAAGGTGTTGAAAATCTTTGATTAATGTGACCATAACAGTAATGTATGAGTGGAGGGCAACACTCATTCCAAAACTAGCTTTTGAGTTAAGTTAGGTCCAAACCCAAAATTCTAAGAGTTAGGTGATATCTTTTCATTGCCTAATATAGCTTGCACTTGGTACAGGAACTGAAACCTTTGGTGGTGGTCCACAATCATATATATGTCGTCTTAGTGGTCCTAGTGATGGGAATTGGACCTTCTGGTTAGAGGTAAAATTTGATGCTCTTTTAACTTCTCTTTACTATAACAGTGTAACTTACTATTTTGTTTGATGATGCCAGGCTAACAGCTCTGAAGCATTAAGAGTGGACGTTGCAGTTTTAGACCAAAAGTTGGTTGATCCAATGAAGAGATTGAAGGATCTTTTCCCTGACTGGGTTGATGTTACGGCCTATTCAAGTTTTATGTCTAGCTATATCTTATAATTCTTAATAAACAAGTCTTGAAGGACAATTTATTTGTTTTAATACCACATTTGTATAGACTAGCCTTAGGAATTGATGTCATAACTGATCATTTAGTATGCTAATCTCATTTTCAGCGTAGAAGTTTATTCTTTACGCAAACGTTCTTACCAAAAAGAAAAAGAGTTGCATGGTATTAATAGATGCAAAACCAGAACTAAATTTTGATTCTTGATTCTAAATCTGGACTGGGGCATCAAGTTTAGCGAATACTTATAATTATTATTGATACTTTTCAGAAGATGGATGTTCATCGTGCCTTTGTCCTCTTCTTTTATCTTTACTTTTAAATAGTATCTCTGCAAATAGCATTTATACCGAAGATTGGAACTTGATTTTACAGATGAAAGTTGCTTGCGTGCTTGATTGATATACCTTGGCGATCATTGCACCTAATTTATATACCAAGCCTAAGGACTCAGTTTTTGGAAGAAAAGGAAGAAAATTTAGCATTTTTGACTAAATGCTGCCGTTGTCACTGTATGAAACTAATTGGCAAATCAATATCTAGTAGCGGTATACAACATGTGGAGATTATGATGGTACATGGAATTCAATCCAAAGTCAGTTCAATCAACTTCCATCTTTTGTATCATTTTTTGTAATCAAAATTGAGTTGTGATATATGAATGTAATTCTAGGTGTCTTAATAACACGAAGAACATACAATAATGAAGAATCTTGAATAGAAGGATTCCAATTTGTTATTGAGGAAGAGAATACTGGGTTACAACGAGGTATATTTTTTCTAGGTTAAATCATTTTATAGGTCTCCATTATCTCAAGTAGGTTTCCTTCTTTTTATTTGACTTAATTGGTTTTTTATTTTGAAAAATTTGTTACAATTAGGTTATTTCGGTTAGTAGTAATGATGTTAACTATGTGTCAGTGGTTTTTTTTTTAATTTTTTTAAAATTTAGTTTTAATTTATTAGTTTTTTTATAATTATTTTTTAAAAATTAAAAAATTGATGTGTCTATCTGACATTGTTCCACGTGGTAGAGATAATGTGATGTGACAGTTGCACTGTCACGTGTCACTATTGGATGTGAAAAGTCTTAATGTAGTCATTGTATTTGTTATTTTGTCTCAATTTGGTCCACTTTTCTTAAAACTAAATCAATTTCATCCCTATACCAAATTAAAATTTTATATAAATTTTACAGTATTTTTATTATAAATCATATTTTTAACAAAATTAAGTTTATTTAAATGTATATGTTTTAAATATTTCTACATCTATAATTAGGGATTGCAACGGAGCGGGACAGGGACGGGTTTCGTTATCCCATATCCATCCCCGCAGAAAAAATTCATCATCATCCCCATACCCTAACCCAACGGATACCAAACTTTTGTCCCATCTCCATTCCCACTGGGTAACAGGTATAATCTTGTACCCGTACCCGTGTTCTAACTACTTCAATATTAATTTTTATAAAAGAAACAAATACGATAAAGAAAACATAATATTATCAAATATTCAATATTAGGAAGATGATTGTTCCTTCCATATCAAATAATTTGAAATAAATTATAATTGTTTATATTTTAGATTAGAATACCAGATAAAATTTCATGAGAATCAAAACATTTATTAAATTTGCAAACTACAAACATTAATGAAACTTAGTTGATAAAATTAAAATGTATTTAAAAAAAATATAGAAGGAAAACAAATATTCAAATTAAAATATATTTTAAATGTTTGTTTACTTCAATTTTTTAAATTCTAATGAATCTCTTTTTTATACACTAATAAAAGTTATAATACATCACTTGATAAAAATAACACAAAGAACAAATAATAAATATAATAATAAAATTTTGACATAGATTTTGTATCTTTTGAACTTCAATATATGTTGGATAGTAACAAAAAAATATTCATAGCAATTACATTAAATTTTTATATTGTAGCAAATAAAATTTATTTATACAATTAAAGTTAAAAAATTACAGTATAATTAATAATGAGTTAGAAAATAAAAAATAATTAGATAGAATATATCGAAATATTATTCTACATGATGAAAATAAACAATAAATAAAAATATTAAAAAATTAACAAATGTGTGTCTCATAAATAATTTGAGAAACTATTGAAAAAAAACGCACAAAGAAAATCAAATGTATAATTAAGGGTATGATAAGATGAAAAATACTTTAGAGATCTAAGAAAAATTTTCAAATATCAACATATATACTCAATGATTGAAAAATAATGAAAATTATGTTAACGAAACAAAAGAGTTCTTCAAATTAAACAAAAATTAATAATAATGAGTAAATAATTTTTTTTATATTGGAGATGCGAATGACTTTTATGACAAACCAAATAATTAGAAGAAATAAAAAATATAAAGTGTATATATATATATATATATATATATATATATATATATATATATTTATATAATTAATTATGAATATTTTAATTAATAATTTAAACGGGGAGGGAGATATGGCGGGGACGGGTATTATGGCGGGGATATGTACATCCCCATACCCATCCCCATACCCAATTGAAAAAATCGGGGATTTCTCATACCCATACCCATACCCAGTCAATGCGAGGATTCCCTGTCAAAACGGGGACGAGTTCGGACAATACCCACGGAGGCAGGTTTATTTGCCATCTCTATCTATAATTTATAGATAAATGTTAGAGTTTCTTTAAAAATAAAAACAGTATGGGTAATAGGCCGGCCATATCCCGACTCATATGTATGTGGAAAGCCCGACCACATCCCGGCCTTAGGGAGAGGGCAGGAGACGCACACGCAAACCCAACAAGCAAATGAAAAGGGGTCAGCATGGTGCAAAGGCTGAGTACATCTCGGCTCGCTGCCTGGCTAGGTATATCCCGACCTAATAGTGGCCAGTTAGGTAAGGATGATGATGTACAAACGAGCAGCGCGTAATCTCAGTAAATAAGGAAAGAACTTATCCTTGACAATGTACAAATGAGCAGTGCGTAATCTCAGTAAATAAGGAAGGAATCGATCCTTGACAATGTACATATGAGTAGTGCACAATCTCATTCAATAAGTAAAGAACTGACGCGCGTAATCTTAGTCAGAAAGGCATAGTAAAATTTGATCATAACACTGTCGTTGTAGTACAGTCTCAATCAAATTTTACTATGCCTAATCATGTCTATTCTTTTATCTCCTCACCAAATAAAAAACTTAATTAATCAAAGTAAAGTCTCAATTAATTTTAGTTAGAGTAAATACCTTTAACCAAAGTAAAGTCTCAATTATTAGTAAAAACTCATTTAACCACATGAAAGTTTCTAAATAAAATCAAAGTAAAGTCTCAATTAGATTTAAAAACCCTTGAACTCATATGATCAACATGCATATAGATTTAAAATCGTTACTTTTTACGTGATTCAAAGATAAAAGACATAGATGAAATTAAACCTCAACAATAATAAAAAGAACAAAGAAATTATTTCATTCTAATCTCAGAATCCATAATGAAATTACAATGGAATCAACCCAAGAAATTTAGAACTCCATGAATGCAAAATAAAAATAGAAGAATGCAGAGAGAGAAAGGAAACGAAATTAGACACCCCTAAGGGTTCCAAAACTCTGAAGTCCCCAGCTTGAATGAACTTAATCTTAACTTCAGCTGCATCAACAAACATTAAAATATTCAAAAATAATTTATGCAGCTAAAAATCACTTTTTAACACATTTTTATCACACAAGCTTAAATAGCCTAATTGTTAGAATTATCAATTAAATCACTCTTTAAGCACATAAGTTCAATTAAATACCCAAAATTAAATACTGAATGAGGGCAAAAATACACACTCATCAAGGGGCCAATAGCAGCCATGATATCTGCAACCAAAAATCAAGTGTTAGATAAGACTAAGGGCCTACTAGATACATACAGTTAGTCGAACGCACATACCAAAAATATCATCGCGCGGATAAGAGGACCTAAACACTTTAATAATTTTCTTGGAGGAGAGTTTCTATGGCACTTGGTCCAAATAGGATAGCAGAAACAAATCTTCCTAGGTGAGGGACTTTCTCGGCCAAATTTGGTATGAGGTGAGATTTTTAGTCCAATAGAAGGAAATTTGGGTGCACCATTGTCAAAGTAAAAATATTCAGCCTCAACGGACCGGATGACTACCTTAAAAAATTCAATTTTAAAATTTTTAAAAGATTGAGTATAGGACGTCAATAAGCATTGATGGCTTTGGCTCACTAGGGATAGCCAACTAACCAACTCTCCCAATCGTGTACAATAGTATCGCAAAAACACTTGCGGGAAGAATTTTAAGTGAAACACTCGACAAATCAGTAAGAACGCTTGAAGGGACGCCCAACTGTTGGGATATAGATGGCTAGGCTCCACATTCAGCACCCTCAAGACTCCCATGGTAGAATCATAAAAAGGGAGACACACTTGCAAATTCGAAATTAAGGCCGAGTACATGTAGAAAAAATAATGTGAATGACCCTCCCTCCCGTGACAAACACTGTCCCCACTCTTGGCTCGCTCTATACTAATAATACGCTTGTCTATTGTGTTAGCTATAATATTATGTTTTATACGAAAGGTAGTTATAGTAGCAGACTTGCATAACCTAGACAAAGAGAGTTTCACTTAGGGATCTACCCACTCGTACCTCAGATAGCGTAGTGCCGAAAACTTCTCAACACCAATAGGGTCGTTACCATCCCTCTGAGAACTATCCCTACCAGGAGATTTGGATACAGTACACTCTTCCTACGAATCACTATACTGGAAGGATAATAAGCAGAGGAGAATGACATACCTTGAGTATTGTAGTACGGGATACACTCGGCTAGAGGCTGGCTAACTTCTTAGATGGATCCTTTACTCCAACACCAAGACCCCACCCCTATTTATAGTAGACCACCTTTGCAAGGACATGCACCCTTTACACTGTGGGATCCAATTCCATCTAATGATTTTCGGCACACTTCCTTTAAAACTCCCACCTACGATATCCCATTATTATGACAAATTAGCCTCGAATGGCAACTCGGGTCAATACCTTTTTCCAATGCATCTTGACACATCTCACTAGGTATGAATGGTAGGAACATCTCAGCCAACCACACTCCTTCTTTCCTTCCCACTCAATTTTACACACTTCATCCTCTTGTTTCACTTCATTTGCTACGAGACTGGGGGGCTGGTGTATAGGTAATAGGTCGGCAATATCCAAACCCATATATATGTGGAAAGGCCGACCACATCCCGGCCTCAGGGAGAGGGAAGAAGACGTCGAGCAAACCCATCAAGCAAAGGAAAAGGGGCCAACATGTTGTAGAGGTCAGGTACATCTCGGCTCGCTGCCTGGCCGGGTATATCTCGACCCAATAATGGCCTGTTGGGTAAGGATGATAATGTTCAAATGAGAAACACATAATCTTAGTAAATAAAAAAAGAATTGATCCTTGACAATGTACATACGAGCAGCGCGTAATCTCAGTAAATAAGGAAGGAACTGATCCCTGACAATGTACAAACAAGCAGCGCGTAATCTCATTAAATAAAGAAAAAACTGATCCTTAACAATGTACAGATGAGCAACGTGCAATCTTAGTCAATAAGAAAAGAACTAACACACCTAATCTCAATCAAAAAGGAAAAATTTGATTGTCCAAGATGATCCAAGGTAGGCATGGGCTGAGATCGTCTTGACCATATATGTAATTGAACCATCTCGAGCATTATAAGTTGAAATCATGTCAGGTAAACTTCCAGCCTTGTATAAGTCGAGATCTCCAATTAGGGTCCTATAGAAGGAGAGAAAAGTAACTTTTCCTCTGAGTGAGTGAAACACGATCTCCTATTGAGAGGGGATTTGACTGGGTAGATCTTGGTATTCGAGGATAATATTCTAAGAATAATTGGTTGTCTTCCCTCAAGTGGTACTACAATAGCATCTACAAGTTCATGGAGCATGTTTCTGACGACATAGTCTGTTTTGAACGAGTAAGCGCCATTGATAATGTTTCTTCTACATGTATGCGTGTTTGTTCACACCATTACATGTTTGTCTTTCCTTAGATGAGTACCATAGGGGTGTTATGTATCCTAAATGTAGCTCCTACCCAACTTCATCCCAATCCCTAGGCTTCCCTACATGCCTTTAATTCTATTTGTATCCTTTTTAAGAAATACCCTAACCCTCAAATATTCCTTCACTTTTTAAGTACTTAGCCTAGGAAAATGATTTAATTGCTATCTTCAATTAGGCAGGTGAAATCCTGTTTACTCAAGTCTTTATCTTCATCTTTTAAAAACTTTAAGACTAGTTTCTTCAGAGTGGTAGTGAATCCTTTTGGCCAAGAATACTTCTAAGATGATTGCAAACCTAAATGTCCTTTTTATTGGACACGAGGTCCTTTGAGGTATCTTAGATGGTCGAAAGGTTCCATGTTAGAAAAGAATAGCAAGATATAAGGATATAGGATGAATTACTTCGCTGACTTCGTACTCGGCAAATTGTTAGTCTTCCTTTCCCCACACCCTTTTTCCGACATCTTGGGTATGTTATTTTCCTTATGAAGTTATGGTCGATGTTTTATCTAATCTAAATAGGTTGTGTTTGTAGGAATCATGACGCAAGTTGAAACTAAGATTTGGAGGAAAAATGGATTCTTAGACCTAAAAAAGAATATCACTATCGAGACCCAGAAAAAAGATGTTAACAATCCAAGTCGTGCACCTAAAAAGGTCTAATAGTGGAAACATACCCAACTTAGCCATAACAATGAGGCAAGGGGATAAAGAGGAACAAGTCGCCCAACCTTGGGGAGTATGTTGGGACTTCTTGGTCTGATCATAAAAATTGTGAAAGCCTTTTGGTGAATAATATAGATATGCGAAAAAACATAAGCATATCTCTACCCAGGGAAAAGGCACGTTTGTTAGGCGACAACTTTCCAAATTCGAAGATGAACGCGTTCCTAGAATACCATAATCGATCACTAGTTTTCGACAACCAAGTGGACACTCTACTAAAAAGGGAGGTAAAGGATGAAGGAAAAGACAAGATGACCAATGAGTTAGCCCAGCTGATGAACTAGATGATGGCTATGAAATGCGAGAAGGAAGAATGAGAGAATCATTGATCGAAAATCAACGAGAGGCTGAACTCTTGGAAAAATTGTTGCCTAAAGGCCAAAGGAAAACTGAAGAAGTCCAAGAAGCTAATTTCTGAAGAGAAACAAGCTTGGGAGAATGTAGCCGAGGAGTTGTTTGAATGCCAAAAGTTGGTTGTCTTTGAAGATGAAGAAGGCTTTAAGAATGAACTTCGCTAGGCAGCAGTCCTCTATAACATCAATGTCAATGACGAACACCTTGATGTTAACAAAGATGTTCACCAGAAGGTTGTGCGATTAATATGGGTGACATATCTACTTTTGATGTAGGTGAGGATGATGTCAAAGATGTCAAGGAGGATGGCGACAACAAAGAAAGTCCTTCTAACCCAAGTTCATCTCCCAAACCTACCACTTCTACTGAAGAAGTTGTTGTTGAATACTTAGAGTAGGTCGTCTTCAAACCATTTATGTTGTGTTTTTTTTTGAAGGCTAATATCCTGCTCACTTCGGACTTATTAAGGAAGTTTATATTTCCTTCAGTCTCTATGCACCTCTCTTCGTTAACTTGATTCATTTTCAATGGAATGGAGAAAATATGTTATTGTCCAATATGTACCTTAATAAGGACCCTTAATTAAACTTGAGTTGATATGCTAAATAACTATGAATCCCTCACAAGAAAACATTTTGATTAAGGTTCGACAAAGACTAAGATGTATCTCGCAGGGAAGTTAAAATTAGGTTTAATCTGAACCAAGGACTTTGGTAGAGAACTTATTGGTTAAGGTTCAACTAGGATCAAGATGGATCTTGATAGAGAACTCATTGATTATGTTTAACTAGGACCGAGATGGATCTCGATAGGGAACTGCTTGATTAAAGTTTGACCAGAATCGAGATGGATCTTGACAGGAAACTTATTGATTAAGTTTCAAACAAGACCGAGATGGATCTTGGTAGGGAGCTCTTTGATTAATGTTTCACTAGGACCGAGATGGATCTCGACAAGGAACTTGAAATTAAGACCAACCAGGACTAAGGGCAACCATGGCAGGGAACTCTCTGATTCATGTTTGGCTAGGACCAAGATGGATCTCGGTAGGGAACTTGAAATGAATTTCAAAAAAAACAAAGGGGAATCTTGGCAGGAAACTCTTTGATTAATGTTCGACCAACTTTGAGATGGACCTTGGTAAGGAACTTGAAGATAAGTTCAACCAAAACCAAGGGGAACCTTGGTGGGGAACTCTTTGGTTATTGTTCGACCAGGACCGAGATGAATCTCGGCAATGAACTTGAAATAGAGATAAGCAATAAATAACATAAGGTATTCATCCTTAAGGTATTCTCAAGGAATGCTCCAGCAAAGTCCATTCTTAAGGTATTCATCCAAAGCCTTTGAAGATAACTTAACCCTTTCTGAGGACTACAACCCTCAGACCCAACATTTACATATTCCTCGGGATGCCTCTTAATTCTACACCCTTTGATAATTACTTTGGTCGATACTTGCTGCCATGAGTGTCTACTCGCGCCTCCGACTACAGGTCACCACCACCTATAGTCCACATGTGGGAATGATCTTATCACAACCACAATCCACATCACCAAGTGGAGTTCTCCAATACGAATCACAGTCCGTTTTGTCCCAAGATTACCAAACTCATCAAATAGTATCAAGGAGGGCAATCTTTTGGAACCCATCTGTACGAGCCATGATCTCGCACACTCCATTGGACTTCTAAAACCACCAGGCTACAACCTCAAGTGGCCACGTGTTACCTCAATACAAGTTACACCTGTAACAAGGCCCCCAGCAAATCATTGCCTCAAGACCTCTATCCAAAGCCATGTAGTCCAACTTTTGCACCTGGAACCGCATGGTGCATCGCTCGCATCCTCTAGTGAAATCTGGTTCCAAACTATTTAGCGGAACCCACACGCCACCTGGCACCACGCTCCTTCCAGTGCCTCTAACAGGCCACTTCTGCCCGGCGGAACCTTTCCTTGCGCCAGGCGCTACGCGAGTCTAGTGGCCACTGCTATTGTTTTGAGTCTCTATTGCTTGGCGGCTCGTCCCGCGTCACCAGGCGCCATACCAGTAATGCAAGTGCTACTACTTTCTGGAATTTTGGACAGGTCTTAAAGGACCTCAACACTTAACATTCAATTTATAGCACAATAACGATTATCGAGTCATAATCATATGATTGGATCACAATTCACACATTCATGGTTTCACAACTGAGGTCATGTCTCTATTCAATTATGATGCAGTCCATTATACACTCATTATTGTACCATATAAACATACCACCTTTAACTTAAACCAACAACAAAATTTGCCCACTACATGACAATATACAACAATAGGCATTGTAGAGTCACAGTAAGTATTACTCTCTATTTCTTTTGAGTCCCAATCACCACATGATCATACACATATGTAAATATCTTACAATCATATGGTTCCTTCCCCCACCCTCTATCCAATGAACCAATATTACTATGCACCAATATTTACAAATAACCCAACCACGAACACCCAACATGAACAAAAGACTCAATGCCCACTACACTGATGAGTCGCTTGACGGTAGTTCATGTATCACCAGGCGAAACATGTAATTATGGAAAACTCCCAGATTTTCCTTGAACTATGCGAACCCTAAAGTCTCAACCATCCATTCAATCACGTGTTTTGGCACACTTTTAATGTTTCGACAACACATAGAGTTCATGCTTAAACTAATACCAATCACTTTCATGGAACAAAACACCAATCATAATCAGAAATCATGTCATCTCATTCCCAATCCCAACATGAAACCTAACCCCCAATTATAACCATAGTCATGCAATTTCCAACAAATCATGCAATCTTAGTCATTCAATCACATCTCCAATCTTACAATTTTTTAAAAAGATTACATCCAAGCATCACCAACATCACAAAAACTCAAGAAACCAAATAAAACTGACCAAGTAAGTTAACATCGCCTGGCGGATAGAATACAGTCGCTAGGCGGTTCATCCCAAAACCCAGAAAATTGGGTTTAGACACATGTGTCGCCTGACAGGTCTTCATGACCGCCAAGCGGTTTCTGGAAAAGTTCCAGAAAGGTGTGTAGTTCAGAATTTTGGTAGAAACAAAGTTTCACACAATTACTCTAAAACTTCTCTCCACACAATATTCATCGGGTATCCCTCTTGGTTGCCCCCTTGACGGCTAGGGTTTCTGACTCTTCTCATCTATGCCAAAAATAATTTTAGCAAAGGAACCTTATTTTGCATAAGCCATGGTTCGAACACACAACCATTCAACCAATTCATGTTTTGTGATATTTCCTATACATCTAGGATTATATTATCACTCATCATGCTCAAGCATATAAATAAACAATTAAATAACACACTAATGGCATCCACAAGACTCGAATCCAAGTTCTCCTATAATAGCCAATTACTCTCAACCACATGAGCTAGGACTAATCCTTGTCATAATTGCTCACACTAAATATCATAAAGATTTCCATTACCCGCATTTATTAAATAAATATGATGTCCGACATAGGATTTTCAATTTACATAAACTCTTAAATGTGATGTCCATAGAATTCAACTTAACCATAAATGCAAAAATAAATACATGAAATCCTTTGATGAGAAAGGTTGTTATACATAGGCTTGAGAAAAATATCCTAACCCGTTCGAAACCATTTTACCCGAACAGAAAAACATGTGTGCGAGTCGGTTTGTATGGATCGGGTTAAACCGAATAAAATTTTTCGGGTCCAGATGGATTTACATGGTCGGGTTCAATATTTAATTCTAAAAACCATGGATACCCGACCCGACCCATATATTTAATTATAAAATCAAAACTTTCATTTTAAATCCTAATTTTCTGCCGCCTCACTTCTCTTCCACAGACAAAAATCCTAATCCATTGTCATGATCCTCTGGCTTCCCTCGCCTCCACGAAGTTTATCTCTTCCCTCTCTCTAAGCATCATATATCTTCTTCATCCATTCGATCAAACCCTTATGTTTGGGGAAGACAACGTTCAAATATGTCCCAAACCATAAACATGACTTCATTGGAGAAAATCTACCATGCGAGCCACCACGAGTCATTGTGAACCACCGCGAGTCATTGCGAACCACTACGAGTCATAAAAATGGTTGTTGTTTTGAAGGAAGATGTAAATTTGATATCGAAGGACGGAACAACTCGTACCTTTATTTCTTTGTTGTTTGTTTTGTTGTAGGTTTATTCTAGCAGTCTCAAGTTTCATTGTTGTTCTTTTTTTTTGGAGTTTCAAGCTTCAGATTTGTTGTAGTTTTCAATTTTGTTCTAGTTGTTCTTTGAAATTTTTAACGTGTTTTTGTCAAATAGATTCAATCATAGTTTTATTTATTATAATTTAATTTAACCCGATCAACCCACCCGAATGAATCCGTCCGAATAAATCCATATTCGTATTAACCCGACGTATTAAACGGTCAGAATGGATATTAAAATTTAAAATATCGGTTACGTTGGATGAGGCAGGTTGGATTTGAATCCGATCCAACCCGCCCCCTGCTCACCCCTAGTTATACATTCAAAGAATATACGTTCATATTTTGAACAACAATCTAACTTATAAAAGTATGAAAAGGAAACCACACATAGGACTTCCATACATGCTTATAACATCAACTAGAGCATTCAAAGTTTTTTAATTATGAACTTCCTTCATGACTCTTATATAAAAGTTATGTGTAACTCACACATGATTAGTGAGGGAAAGACAAATGACTATCTTCTAAGAAAACCACCTTGGGAAGTCAATTTCTCTTGGTTGCAAAGTGAATTCCCATATACTCTAGAAGTAAATGTTAGGATAGTGTCATAGGAAACATTGATCTCTACGAGGTGCAAACTAGATAATCCCATTAGACATCAGATGACCAATATGTTAATTGCTTCAAGCGTTAGACGTAATCTGAGTTAGAACACATGCTTTAGACGTTCTAAGCGATTAGACACTTCTTACATAAAACGACGTGATGGCAGCAACCCTATGGGAGTCTCCAAATATTGAACCAGAACATAGTGGAACAAACTAAATGGCACTTTCTCAGGTTCCCAATTGAAACTTGGAGGGCTCACAAATGAAGTAGACCCTAGGAGAAATACTCTCATCTACGAAGTGAACTTTGAATATGCATAGAGATAACTTAAAGAAGCAGAAACTATCTATGCATTATGCTTATAAGGGGGGAGCATGCCTCATATTTATAAGATCAAAGGCAACCATGCACCCACACACCCAAGCGATGTGGGACTTGGAAGCAACTCAACTACTAATGTGTTGCAAGGCCTAGAATGGGGGCAAAGTACCACATTGTTAGAATCAACACCTACTCAAAGTTTATAAGTAGCAAACTCTCATGGATGTTTAGAAGTTGTTGGCAGTGTTGAAGGCCATGATCCATTCCTTCATTGGTCTTAATCTGCTCCACGAATCATGCATGTTTCTGAAGAAGCACTTAGCATGAACAAGGTGCCATGTTAAAACACTCAACTAAGCTTCATGCATAGGGAGTGTAAGACCCGTGAAAATTAATTAATTAATTAATAAGTGTGGGTAGTGGAAGCCTTTATGGCATTGAATATTGATTGATATGACATGGAAAAGTACTAGCTCAAGTGGTTGAGAGTACTTTGTTTGTGTGAGAGGACTTGTGTTCAAGTCCTAAGTATGCCATTTTTGTGTGTTATTGTATTTTGATAACATGATTGTGACTGATGAGTGATATTATAATCATAGGATCATAATGGTTATCACTAAATGTGAATTGGCATAGTGGTTGTGCTTTGGCCTTATGAGTGGAGGGTCACAGGTTCAAACCTTGGTGGACATAAAGTAGGCTTTATTTTTGCTAATTCTAGGTTGGAGTGGAGTTGAAAGGGCAAAGGTAAAACTAGAGTGAGGAGCAGCCAAAGGGCGGAGAACGAAATTTTAGAGAGTGAGAGGGGAATTTGGGTGCTTGAGAGGCTGATTGGGAGGATGTCTAAAGCAAAACCGTGGTGAACAAAGGAACATCAAGTTTCTTCTCAATTTTAATTAGGAATTCCAGGTTAGGGGTGCTGAATTTATGAGTATTTCTATATTGCTTGTAATTCTGCATTTTGTCCTCAATAGGATTCCATGTGGTATGATTTTGGCATTTTACGCACTGTAATTGGGAATTGATGGATTGTATGTTGGGTACCAATCCCTTGTGGTGTTTTATAAGAATAGGAGGAGGGTCTTGGGTACTGTAAGTGTGAACTATGTTGTAAACCGGGATTATAGTGATTATTTTGGGTCTGAATTAGGTGTACATGTTTGGTGCATGATTCTCCATTGTTTGGCATGAATTGGAATGTGGTTTGGTCTTGGTTGTGGTGAATTGTGTGCGTGAACAGAGACCAATTCTGCAAGTTTTGCCCAAGCGAGTCCATCCCGCCTAAGCAGGAGTTGCAGAACCTCGATTCTATTCTTGGGGTCGCGCTACTCGCTCAGCCGACCTGTGTTGGAGTTGAGCGACAAAGACTCTCGCTTAGGTGAGAGTGGCTCGCCTAAGCGAGGACGCGATCAAAACTTGTACCATTTTGAACGCGACTTCTCGTCCAGGCGAGAAGTTTTGAGTTCTGAGCTATGAACACTCTCGCCTAAGCGAGTTCACGAAGTTGAATTGATGCATTTCTCGTCAAATCCTCGTCCAAGCGAGGTGTGTGTGTTATTTTAAGTGAAGGTGTGACTCGCCTAGGCGAGAAGAGCTCGCCTAAGCGAGATAAGGTGGAGACACCACTATTTTAAGCTCGCTCAGGTGAGGTGGACTAGCCTAAGCGAGGCTGAGGATTTAACTTGGACGAGAGTCCCTGGCTTAAGCGAGTTTATGCGAATTGCTATGTTTATATGTGTTTTATGTGCTGGTTTGGCTACTCTTTCCTAATTATAGGAAGTTATATTGCATGTGTTTGTGGTGTTTGGGCTTGAAGGACTAAGTCCAATAGGGGTCTGGGATATGCTTGTTGGTTGGACGCATGATGGGCATGGAACTGTGTAGTTTCCGTCGGCTGCTAAGTGGCGAGGAGTCCTTAGTATGGTGATTACATCCGTCGGACGCACGATGGGCAAGGAACTGTTAGATTCTCGTCGGCTGCTATTGGGCGAGGAGTCCATAGTATGGTGATTGCGTGCGTGCCAGGGTCCAAGTTAAGAAGGCTTGGATGATTTTACTACAAACGAGGAGTCTGTAGGACAGGACTATGAGCAAGATAGGCTCATAGGGTTGGACCACGAATGGGTTAGTTTTGTGGGAGCACAGTAAAGTATCAAGACCTAGTTCATGTATATGACTCATGTAGGACTATGAGATCATGGATGGGTAATTTGAAAACAATGAAATACCTAGTATTGTTATTTTTGGGAGGGTGGCATATTTATTTCATGTATATATTCATATATTGTGCATAGCTCACCCTATCTATGTGTGTGTGTGTGGCGATGATCGGATAACTTGTTATCCGGGAGCAGATGATTTGACAGGTGAGCCAGGAGATGCTTAGAGACGAAGTGCAGGGGCTACCTGGGCTTTTGAAAGGATTTTCATATTTAGACTTTTGATGTAAAAATTTATTATGTTGAATTTGGTGGATTTTGTAATAATGTAATTACGAACATATGAATTATGTTATATTAAAGTTTTTAATTTCCCGCGTTTTGGGAAATGGACTTATAATAAATGTGATTTTATTTTCTTATTTTTATTTTATTAATTAAAACCCGTAATATCCTATCGGGATGTTACAGGGAGCAAAGTCCCACATTGAAAAAATGAGGCTCTACTCTGTACGATGTAAAATGAGTGTTTAGCCAAGAAGAGGGTGAAATGTCCCTTTCTAAAAATTAGGTTCGGTTTTACACTTAAAAAAAATATTTAGTTTGAATCTAATTGACTAAGTTTTTAGCAATATGTCACTTCTGGAACATGCATTTTAATTGGTTAAAAATAGAATCAGCAGATTGAAATTGCTAACAAAGAGTCACACAAAGAGATCATAATAATTCAAGATATTGAGAACAAGATGGACAGGTTGAAATGCTAGGAAAAATGATGCAAAAAACTAAATTATTTCAGGACTTCAAATCGAATCAAATTACCAATCAAGATTAATTCCAACTGATAGTAAAATCAATATTTGAACACCAGATTACATTAAAGCACTTGAATTACACCAATGCACACAAATTTTTAACAAAGAAAAATTAAAAATAGAAGAATCAAACCCATGCACATAAATTTTTATACAACTTCATTCATAAAATAGAGAGTCACACCAAGAGATCAGAATAATTCAACATATTGAGAATAGGATCAACACATTGAAATACTAGGAAAAATTATGCAGAAAACTCAATTATTACAGGACTTCAAATCTAATCAAATTACCAATCGAGATTAATTCCCATTGATAGTAGAAGCATTATTTGAACACCAAATTACATTAAAGCACTTGAATTACAATATTGCACACAGATTTTTATCAAAGAAAAATAAAAAATAGAAGAATCAAATCAATGCACATAAATTCTTATACTAGTTCACTCATAACTGAGCTACATCCAATTTGTCAACGCAACCTTAGCCGAACTTTCCACTATTTTAAAAGTTTTACAAAATCCTTACAAGATTACACTTTTGAAAAACAAACAACAAAAATCTAATATAGCATAAGAAGACTCTCACTTACAAATCTAGAATCACACCAAACAAACCACTAATACCTAAGAAAGATCAAACCTCAATGAATGCTCTCTTTAGCCAACCAAGAGCTTTCTTCAAAGCACCCACACCAAGCCACCATGACTCCACGACTTCAATAATCAATCATGAATTGTTGCAACACTGTGAAGTTCAGAGAGAATGAGTTTTTCTATAATAGTGGCATTGATTTTGCGCCAGAAAGATGAATCTCTTATATTCTCTCTAAAAAACACAAGCTTTATCGTCTACCAGCTGAGATATTGAACAGGTTGAAATTTTTGTTCAATTTGTTCATTTCGCTTGACTTAAGTGAATTCAACTGATTGAATACTATTTTAGTCGATCAAATATGTTACTTGCAAAACTATAACAACAAGTCAATTAACATGTTAAAAACTCATACCTTCAACAATGTAAATGTCAAGAAAAATAGAACATATCAATTTTGGCACAAGCAAGCTTGAAGCAAAGAATTGATAAAACCATGTGCATGAAGATCTTAGGTGTTTGATGAAGATTGATGAAGATCCACTTGAAGATTAAGTTTTTGTGTGTTAAATCTGTAAATAGCATGTTAAATATAATGTGTTAGTGTTATATCTTGTTGGTAGGCTATATAACATAGGTTAGATGTTTTGTGGGCCTTAGTGTGTCTCTTTTAATATGTTAAAATGGGGTTTAACAGGTTAAAAAGGCTTGTTGTATATAGTTTCTGGTATGAATGTATTTATTCAGTTGAATTATTTCTCAATCGACTGATTTCACTTAAGTCAACTAAAATCAGCTGACTGTACAGAAAATTCAATCGACTATTTTCACTTAAACCAGACTATATAAGTTGTATTTTCGTGAGCATAGGTGCGAATTTGAGTTTTTGTGCACAAAACTTTGTCATTCTTCTTTGGAAAGCTCTCTCTCTCTACAATACACAACTGTAACTCGTGTTTTGAAGATCTTGGATGATCTTGGTTGATCTTGGAGGAATTTTGGCTTGTGAGTAGTTTGAAGAACACATGTATGGTTGGCTATGGACAACCACCATCAGGTTTGGATGTTCTTATGCCTCTGGTTGGTTTGTCTGATGTGATTTCAGGTTTGTAAGTGTGATTCTTGCAGGGTGTGTGTCTAGATTTTTGTGAGTCAAAAATCTTGTGAGTTTCTTTGTTCAAAAGTGTAATCTTGGTGTGTGATTTGTAAAACCTTTGAATATAGTGGAAACCAGGCTCAGGTTGTCCTGGTAAACTGGATGTAGCTCTGTGATTGAGTGAACCAGTATAAAAACAATTGTGCATTTCTCTTTCCCTCATCTCACTCACTTTGAAACTCTTTAAAAAAAACTCAAGAAAACCAAGCAATTTGATCTTTGGTGTGATTTAATGCGTTCTTGTGTAATCTGAGGTTGTATACTTGTTAAAAACATTGATTGGAACAAGTCTTATATGTAAAAGATTTTTGCTTTAGTTGAATTTGCGAATTCTGCATTCTGCATAAATCTCCAGTATTTTAGCCAACTAATTTGTCTTTTTAATCGACTATTTTATAGCTTCAAGAACAAATTAGTCTACTGATTTATATTTTAATCTATTGAAAGTGTATTAGTTTGTTGTATTTACATCCAAAATTTTCAGTCCATTAGATTCAATCGAAAAAGTTTTATAAAGTCAATTCAACCCCCCTCCTTCTTGGCTAAAATCACCATTTCAAAACTAACAACCAAAATCTAACCCTAATCAATGTTTTGACACTACAACCAACCCAACATACATAGAAAAACCTAATCCAAATATAATCAAGTTCAAAACCTTCATCTTCCACTCTAAATTTGAATTTATAATCAAAGAAATTCACACACAAATGAAAATCGAAAAAAAAAATACTTTTTTTTAAATAACTCTCTCACTACAGATGTCGAATGAAACCCATTGGAAAACTTATCGAAACCCACGCTGTCAACACCACACCTCAACACAATTCAACCCAAAAAAAGAAATCCCGCACAAGACAAACTACATCCACGACAAACACCACCAATAAACACCACAAATAATCACTCGACAAAAAACCAAAAAACTCACCAATGCAATACCACAATGCGAGAATGACGGACGCAAGGAAATGGATGAGAATAAAAGAAACCTACAATGCTCTAACCAAAACAAATGAAATAAATGAAATGAAGAAAGGGGAATAACAGAACTAACCAAATGCTATGCTTTCAGAAATTACATTTTTAGCCTTCTCATGGTTTGGCCCTAGCCCAAATGGGTTGAGGCTAGAAAATCCCACAAGGCCAAAAAGCCCTTCATTGAAAAATCCCACAAGGCCAAAAAGTCCACAAAAGCCCTTTCAGATAGGGCCAGCCCATGGGCATTTTTTTAGAAAAAAATATTCATTCTGAATACAAGAAAAGATGGAAATAACTGAGGAAAAACACAACAGAACAACATATGCATCTTCACTATTTGTTAGTCTTGTTCTAGTTCAACAAAATTTAACATTTATAGAGGAATACAACATATGCATAACAAAAATGAACATTTCTAGTTAAGAAATAAACAAAAAGTCATTCTTTCCTCCCTATTCCATGTTACATAATGTAGATTCCTCTTTCCTGATAAAAAAAAGTGCAAAATAATGTTACAAATGTATTGCACCAGAAATAACAGGAGACTCATTGAATGTTATTGATAAATTCAATCTGCAAAGTCAATACAGATTTATGAATATTTTTTAAAATAATAACAAATGGTGGTTTTGACATCATGCATAATGTACTCATTTATAAGGCATTGCTTCACTTAATATCTCATAAATGCTTTTCCCAATTTACTTCACTTAGTAATCAATTTGATTTTAACTCAGATAACAAAGTGGTTAATGGTTGTCGTACTCTATATCAAACATATTTTGATAAAAATGTTGCCACAAACTATCTAGTTTAATAAGAGAAGTGAGAACTTAACTTATTTCTTCAACTTAAAGCCTTTCCATGTGATTTATAGATTAAGGGAGATTTCAAGAGCATGTAAATGTTATGTACTCAAAAGTAATATGCGATGAGGTAACAATCAGATAAAGACACAATAAACCCCACCACTTGCACAAGATATAGTCTTAATCATAAATATTAAGATTAACATTAACATTAACATTAATAATAAACAAACCACTTGTTATTTGAAATTATGGAAAACATATATAATTTATAAACAAAAAATTATAAAAAGTTAAAAGAAAATTTTAAAAAATTAAAAAAAAAGTTACAGGTCAGCCCGCTCTGAGGCGGGATGAGTTGAATTGTCCATCCCGTTTACTAGTGGCGAGCTAGCCTGATCGGTCCGTTTTTAGCAGGCTAAAGGCGGGACGGGCCAAAATTAGTCGGGCTGACCCGTTTTGCAACGCTTAATTGTTGATAACTTTCAACATCTTCAAGTTTAGACTCATCAATGATTCCTTCATGGCCAAAAATATCTTCAACAACTTCATCTATTACAACCAACTGAAATACAATCAAACAACTAGTCTAAAGTTAATTATTTAATGTAAAGTAATTTTAAAAATAATAACATATATAATAACATATAAAATATATAATAAAATATAAAGAGGATATCATTTTGTATTCATATTTCGTTATTCTAGTTTTATCCTTAATTATTATTTTAAAAATTAATTATTTTATAAATAGTTTATCTTTAGGGTATAAATGCAGGTCTGGCCCGACGGCCCGCCTGCCAGCCCGCATTGCAAATGGTGGGACGGGTTAGAGGAGACAACCCACGACCCCGCCTCAACTAGCATCCCGACGGGTTGTAATTGCGGGTTAAGGCAGGTCAACCCGCAACACGATGGCAAAGGGAAAATTAAAAAAAAAAATGGTTCACGCGTGAGGCTGAGGCAGTCGCGTTTCTTTTTCTTTCTCATTTCTCAGTCACCCACAACACCCCACCAGACAGACACATTCTTCTTCTCTTTCTCGCGAGCTTCAAACACCATCACACCATACCACACTTCATCACCTTTTGTTCGTCAATCACCATTGCATTGTTATTCATGTTCTCTTATCTTCTATTTGTCGACATTGGACGTCGTTGGTGTTGTCTTCGTCAATGTCATTGATTAAGCTCTCTTCGTCAACACATTTAGTAGCTCCTCGACCATGGCTCACGTAGTAGAGAGAGAGGTTTGTTCCCTTTCTCCTCATTTATCCCCAATTTCTTGAATTTGGTTTGCGCTAGTTTAGTACTTGTTCGATTGGCCCTAAATTCTTACTTCATTTTTTATTCTTCGAGTATTAACGAAACATTGACCCTAATTTCTTCACTTTGTTTCCTAATTTGCAGTAGAAGGTATCAATTTGGTATTGGTTGCTGGAGTGTGTACTGATTCGTGTATTTCATGGAGGCTTTGTTCATTTTTTGCGTGTGACAATGAAAGTGCAGGTATGTTAATTAGAACTTTATATGATTAGTTTGATTGACTTGTATCCTTCATTTGTGTATCCTTGATATGTGTGTGGTGGCTATGTGTATCGTTGATTTGTTTGAATCAGTTGTGTTGGGCTTTATATGTTGTGTTGGAGGGTTCATATGAGTTGTTGGGAAGCCTTCCATATGTCTGTTCGATTGAAGTGTGAGTAGCATTTATATGTTATTTTGGATTGTCACTGGATGCTTATTCGTGAGCAGGAGATTATTGACATGCATACACACTACTAATGCCTTGCAATGTACTTTTTATGCCTTTTGTGTATGTTTTATTATGACTTTGATTGAGATGTAGAATTTGAATTTTTAGTTTTATTATTCTCTTCAATTGGTTTGTTTTTTGAATTGGTGTTGAAACTGTTTTACATTATTAGTTCATTGGTATAGGATTGATCATTATACCTATAATAGATGATTCAGTTAGTAAACCTGATAAGATGTCCATGACATTAACAAGGACAATAGTTTTAAAGTGAATGATGAGGTTGAAGATGTGGTTGATAAGGAAAGTGTTGAAGTTAATAAGAAAAAGGAAAAGTCCACAACATCTGACTGTTGGAAATTTTTCACTAAGACTGGCCTTGGTGAGGATGGAGAAGAGAGGGCACAATGTAATGGTTGTAATAAATAATATATAATTGGAAGTAAGAAGTATGGGACTTCACATTTAAAGCGTCATGTTGAAAAATGTAGCAAAATAAATTTTAAAGATGTGAGTCAAATGATGATGGATATGCAAGGAAAGTTGAAATCCAAAAAAATAGATCAAATGGTATCCCTGAGTTGTTGGCTAATCTAATTATACGACATGGTTTATCGTTTAATTTTGTTGAATATGAAGAACTTAGAACCTGGATCACTTATTTGAACCCAGATGTTGTTTTGGTTTCTAGGAATACCATTAAGAGTGATGTTTTGAGAATTTTCATGAGATAAAAGAACTCATTGAAGGAAGAGTTGATGAGCATTCCATCTAGGATTTGTTTAACTTCTGATTTGTGGAATTCATGTACGACAGAGGGTTAATGTTTGACAGCTCATTATGTTGATTGTAATTGGAAGTTGTGTAGCAAAATTCTAAACTTTTTCCCATTTGCCTCCACCTCACACTGGCTTTGAGTTATCTAAGAAGTTGAACGAATTTCTTTGTGATTGGGGCCTTAAAAAAATATTTCCTATCACTTTGGAAAACACTTCTAGTAATGATGTTTTGGTTAAAACCTTAAAACAGAAGCTTGTTTTGCAAAATTTGTTGCTTTGTGATGGGGAGTTCTTCCATGTGCGTTGTTGTGCACACATTTTAAACTTAATTGTGCAAGAAGGGTTAAAGGTAATTGGAGATACTATAGATCAAATTAAGGAGAGTATCAAGTATGTTAGAGGATCTGAGAGTAGAATGATAAAATTTAAGCAATGCATTGAACAAGTAGGGGGTATTGATGCTTCAAGTGTTTTGTCTATAGATGTTCCCACAAGGTGGAACTCAACTTTTTTTATGCTTCAAAGTGCCCTTAAATACCAACGAGGGTTTGGAAGTGTACACCTACTTCATGAGAATTACATGTTCTCTCCATCTCTTGTGAAATAGAAAAGAGCAGAAAAATATGTACTTTCTTGATGCCATTTTATGACATCACAACTATGATTTCTACATCAAGATATCCTATATCTAACTTGTACTTTTTACAAGTTTGGAATATCCAAACTTTTTTAATGGAAAGCATAAATGTTGAAGATGAAGTTATAAGACATATGGCTGAAAGAATCATAGTGAAGTTTGATAAATATTGGGAAGAATATAGTGTGGTCCTTGCATTCGGTGCTATTTGTGACCCAAGAGTTAAGTTGGAAACATTGGGTTATTGTTATGAACAGATTGATCCCCTTACTTGGGAAACAAAGTTAGAAAACTTGAAGGACAAGTTGCACAACCTTTTCTCTCAATATTCTGCAAAGAGTTCAACTTCAAGTGATGTAAAGCGTAGTAATGTGTCATCATCTTCTTTTAATGTACGTTTTTTTAATGTTAGAAACATATTTCTAATTTAATTATTGTTTTGTGTATAAAATAAACTATTTCTTGCTTTTCATGTTAGACTCTTAAAAAACACAAACTTCAAGCTACTATCAAAATGGGAAGGAATCAACTAGATGTATATTTGGATGAGCCAACATTAGATCTTGACTTCACATAACATATGGATGTTCTTCAATGGTGGAGAATAACAATGAACATTTTTCATAATTGTCATTGATGGCAAGGGATTTACTAAGTATCCCAATTACTACAGTTGCTTCTGAATCTTCATTCAACATTGGATCAAGAGTTCTAAATAAGTATAGAAATTGATTATTGTCAGAATGTGTTGAAGCAATTATTTGTACTTCGAGTTATAATAAGCATGGTTTTTGTGATGGTAAGTTGTCTAAGTTAAATCCTATTTTCTGTTATGTATTTTTGAAACTCCATTTTTATATTCTAACTTTTTTGTTTGATATACATGTCATATTGTAAAAAGATGATGAAATTGCTCACACAGATGGAAGATTGGAGGGGACAACAACCATGGCTACTTCAAATATTCTTGACATGGAACAACATGATGAATGACTTGATTCTTGGTGGTTGTTAATTGGTTGAATTAATGTTGTAAATTTGAACCTTATTTCCTGCCTTTGGACTTCTACATGTGCTTTGATGTTTTAACTTTGAACATTATCTTTTATTTGGTCATGGAACTGTTGTTCTGAGAAATTGTTGGTTTGAACTGCTTTAGAAGTGGAATTGTTGTTATGAGACATTATTCGACTTTTAGAATTGTTGTAGAACTATTGTTTTGAGAAATTATTGGACTTTGAACCTTAGTTCTGCCATTGTAATCTTGATTGTTGCCCCACTGTGATTGCTTACAAAACAAGCAGCATTTATTCGGGTTCAAATGAAAACCTCATCCGCAAAATTGCATTATAAAATGTAATGATAGAACTGCATTACAGGAAGGCTTCTTGGACTTTTATGGCAATTTTAAATTATATATGCCAGGGCACCTTAATGTATTTTCATGTGTTTTTCACTATTAGTTATGTATCTTGATTCTTAAATTTTCCAGCCACTACCACTGTCAACCGCAACAATTTTCTTTTTAAAAAAAAAAACCTTACAGGTCAGCCCGCCAAATGACGAATCGGGTTGAAAATCTAAACCCACAAATCTGAAACGGACTGGCCCGACCCTACTCATTTTTATAGGCTAAAGTCGAGTCGAGCTAAAACGGATTGGGTGAGCCCGTTTTACCACCCATATTTATCTTTAACCATTATTCTAAAGACATCTTTTGTTTTTAACAGTTATTCTAAAAATTTCTTGTGTACATATTTTATTTTTCTAATTTTATATTTAACAACTATTTTAAAAATTAATTAAATATTTCTTATTAATTTTAACTCAAATTTTATAAAAATTAAAAAATACATACACGCACCTACGTTTTCCCTAATTTCAAGTGAATTATAAAAGACGTAACTTTCACATCTTTTTTAGAAACGAACTAAATCACTGATTTTTCATTACACATGCAAATAAGATTAATTTTGCATTAATTTGACCCTTTTCGTTAAAGAAAAACATCTTCAAAAAAAAAAACGTAACTTCCACATATCCTTTTTAAAAAAGAACTACATAGCCTGATTTTCCATTACACATGTAAACAAGACTAATTTCACCTGAATTTTACCCTTTTCATTAAACATAACCATATTAGGACAAGGGACTCTCAAATTCAAATTTAATTTCGAAGTCTATTTTTAAAATAAAAAAAAAGGATTATGTTTTCATAAAAAACTATAACGACAACTCCTTGTATTTGAAAATATGGTTTTCCAACTAATTAATTATTACTTGTCTGTATGCATGATTTGCAAATTCCAACTCAACCAAACACCTGTTTTTCCAGTGATTTATTTGAGGATATAAAAGATTCAGTTTAAAACAGTTGACAAAAACAAAAACTGCAGAAGTATCTATCATATTCGCATTCCATTTAGGAAGCTTCAAAAATAAAATATTTTACAAAATCTGTCTCTTATATATATAATTAAACTACAATCACTTACTCCTAAACGAAAGATGAGAAGGAAGCAAGGAGTGTAAGTGGTCATATAGCCTCTCACCAAGCTGTGTCTATCCTAAATATTGCCATATGCTTCCGCCATGATTAATACTACCAGCGATGTCCACCCAGTAAATGGATGTGCCCCTTTTCCCTTACCCTTAATCTGATCGTACTGTTCCCACAAAAATCCACTGTGTTGATAATTGCGCACTATATTTCTGCAGTAAGGAGGACATACATTATTCAAAAAGTCAACTATAACTTTAAACCAAATAAAATCAAAGAATACCTTATTAAATTGCTTCTCAATTCTTCGTAGACAACTTTAGCTTTCTCCTGATATGGCCCATTCTCTACAACATTCCAACTAAAGTTTAGTTCTACAAGTTATTTGCAGTAGTTTTGTCTATGGCAACCAAATACATATTATTATTACCTTGGGAGTAATGATGGAGCGCCGAAAGGATTCTGTAATTCATGTTTATCCAAACTGGACCTCTCCAGTATGGAGGGTCGTGCTCAGTGTTGTGCTTCATGTACAAAGAACTGTGCAAAAAGAAATATTATTTTGGTCCACTATAATCAACATATACTGAATAATTTCACTCACTGTAACCCTTAAAAAATGCATTAGAGAATGGTAGTAAGACCTTGTTTTCGCAAGAGAACGCAGTCCATAATTGGTCCATAAGAGGCTGCGATTTGAAATGAGTTCAAGCTGCTTTTCCAAAATCCACGATTCCTGAATGAAAACAGTAATATAAAATATGCATGTGAAATCACTCAAACAAGGAATAAATTCTTACTTCTTAACATGAAAAATCAGGAAATTGAGAATTAATGCACATCACTTACAGGTGGAATGATCCTCCCCATGAATGGGAATAAACTAACATAACCAATGTGAGGAACCAATCTCAATACAGGTATCTCCGTAACATCCCGGACAAGTTGGCGAGTAGCATAGTTTCCTGCTTCCACTTCTTTCCATCTAAGTTGAACCTATCATGATTAAGTGTGTAAAGAAATTCTTATTCTCAGTCGTGAATAGGGAACTAGTGTATTGCTAATAATTCTCAACATAAGATAATTGTATACTCTACCTTCTCCGTATGATTTCCAAAATCAAAGTACGCACCATATGCATCATCAAAATGCATCTGTATGGAGGACATCAAGAACAAATTAGACAAACAGTGGCAACAAATTGAATTGACTCTCTATAGTCCCCAACAAACAATTATTAAAAATATTTTGCATTGTTTCTTCCAATTTAAAAAGAAATGAAAACTTAGTTTACTTTCTCCATGTTAAACTGCATAGTTACCCATCATAAAAACACAGAATCTTCTTTGAACCATTTAGTTTATTTTCTCTATGTTATACTGCATACGTTATCCATAATAAAAAAAACACAGAATCTTCTGTGGACCATAATACAATCATTATTAGAAGTTTCAATTGCCAAGAGCAAACTTTTGAAATGATTTGACAACTTCCAAAAATGATTCCATATACATGCAGTGTGTCGATAATCAGTGGTTATTATTACGTATACAAGTCCCCATTCCTCAGAATTCCATAATAATGAGCTAGGAGAAGGCCTGGATGAGAACTCTCCACACTGATTTTATAAGATTCTTTTCTACAAAAAAATCAGGCACAAAAAAAATAAAGGATGCCAGTGTGAAAGTCTTTCTAAATAAGGAAAAATCAAGTTTTCTTTTCCATAGTAATTTTCTTTCCACGTTTCAAATCCATCTTGTTCTATTACTGTATGTGCTGTATGCTCTACTCTTTATCTCACTCTTTTCTTCCTAGTTCAGTTAGGCATCACCAAGTATGGAGGCACCACCACCATGAAATATGAAGGGAAACAAGGATCAAAGATATAATACCTGGTTAAGTAACTCAAAATTTGATAGCAACTTAGCAGTATAACCATAATCCTGCATTATTTCATTCAATACGTCAATTAATATGGGATTAATCTGCTGCCAACAATTACTATAATACTGTGCCATTTATTTTTTAAATTATACCATGCCAGGTTTGCTTTCCATATCCAGTAACTCTTGAATGGAATGCATACAATCAGCTGCAAGTAACATCCAGCATCTAAGGTCCAAGTGGTACTCATCTTCACTTGGGTGTGAAGCTCGTGGATAATCATCCAATCCAGAGGACAGTGCCTGAAAATTCCGGCCATGGTGATTGTTAGAAGTAGGTATCATCGTTAAGGATAGGGATAAGCAAAGCTTTGTCTTAGTTGACCAACATAAATACTGATAACTGTATTAAGTGATTCTTTGATGCAATAGTTCAAAGAACAACTACAAATGAGAATTCTGGTTTCAGACTCATCCTATGCCCGTGGTTTATAACATGTAGTTTCTAAAAAACACAAATATAGCCATCCAATACTATTGTAAATAGCATAGTATTAGGACTAAAATATCCTCAATATCTTTATAATAATATCTCTATAATAATTAGGAAATAATATCTTTAGAATCTTCCTATTCATTTCAGCATTTTTTTTTCTCTATTTTAAAGGTTTTGATTATCACAAATAGAAATGATGAAAATGCAATTAGTGTGGTTATTATCAATAAAGTAATTATTTTTCTCACATAGCTCAAGTTGATATCAAAGCTCCCGATCTTGGAAGCCTTGTTTGTGCTACCACATTAAAGGTCATCAGTGTGGTTTGCCATCGTTGTTGGTTTTTCTCCCAAACAAGTTCCTTTTGTTACAAATCAAAGTGGATAAGGGCTGCATCTCTATTGTCTCTTTGTTTTGTGTTTTTTCCATTGTTTGGTATGAAAGCTTTTAAAGAGGAACTTAATCATTTGAGAACAATGAGTGAATCAATGAGTGTCTTTCAGATCATATACCCTACCCATGAAAGGTAAGAGTATATTCAATACTATTGGCCCTTTGTGTCCGGATGTTTGGATTTTGATTTAGGAGTAACTCATCACATGACTCCTTTTCCTACGTTCGCCAATTGTACATCAAAATGATGAAAGAACAAATCATTACAGTTGCAAATGGTGATAGTGTACCCATATGTGATCCAAGAATATAACTTTAGAATCATTTATTGAATTGAAGAATGTTTTATATGTCCCACAACTGACTAATAGTCATATCTCTATATAAAAGCTTACAAAAGGTTTGAATTGTTCAATAACTTCTTATCTTTTTATTGTGTTTCCTTGTCACAAGGAAGACAGTTTTAATGCTGAGAAGGGGAGAGTTGTATCTATTGGAATCCAAGGGCCAAAACAAAACAAATGTCATAAGCAACATCAGAAACATTGGTGAATTCCCATATATGCTTTCATCATAAAAGACTTAGGCATTCCCTCATTTCTTCACTATAGAGTTTGTTGAGTCTTTCAAATGTGATATTTCTTAATTGTCAAAGCATCACAAGCATCTTATCCCATCTCTAATAATAAGAATAAATTCTCATTTGACTTGATTCACTCTCATGTCTGGGGACATATTTTAAAAACTATTTATAGAGCAATATAGTTTGTATTTTTATTGACGATTATACTCATGTAATTTGGACATACATTATGAAAAATAAATCTAAGGTCATTCAAAGTTTTGGAAAATACATCAAATGAATTAGGTCTGATAATTGTACTAAATATGTGAAGGGAAGAATTGTCATTTTCGAGATTTCTATTCCCAATACCACTTAGGGAGAAGTTGTGTTAACAGCCACATACCTCATTAACAGGTTACTCACTCATATCTTGAATAACATTAGCCTTATTGAGTCTTTTTTGTCTTTTTCCTCCCTACACCCCTAGTGTCAAGCCTACCTTGTCGAGTATTTGGATGTTCTATTTTTTTCACTCTCATAATCTTAATCGTAGTAAATTAGATCCTCATATTCCTAATTGTAGTAAATTAGATCCTAGAATTCTTAATGTGTAGTTATTGGGTATCCTCCCAAGGGTACTAATTTATCTTAAGAGTTGAAGTGTCTATATCACCATAGATGTCACCTTTCATGAAACAAAATCCTTAGGTTTGGAAGATTTATAAAGGCAATGGTTTCCTTAGGATATAAGCAAAGTCAAGGAGATCATACACGTAACCTTACACTATTGTTGGTATATGTGGATGACATGATTATTGCAAAAGATAATGAAACAGAAAAACTGGCTTTAAATGAAAAATTGATGACCCAATTTGAAATGAAAGAACTTGGAAAACTTAGGTATTTACGTGGAATAGAGGTTTTTATTCAAAAAAAGGGGATTTTCATCTCCCAAAGAAAATATGTATTTGATCTTTGTAATGAAAGAGATAAGTTGGGATGTAAAACCTCAGGAGTTCCTATTAAATAGAATCACTGAATCATAAGTGAGGAGAGCTCTCCTATATCAAAAAA